>Ga0310123_10000359_pt1 | contig 41158 bp, 28 predicted proteins | sample CB6_AW_1057_MG_FD_203505 | JGI IMG/M metagenome (GOLD analysis project Ga0310123, IMG submission 203505) | Marine microbial communities from Western Arctic Ocean, Canada - CB6_AW_1057 | ecosystem: Environmental > Aquatic > Marine > Oceanic | place: Canada: Western Arctic Ocean | collected... | reverse complement strand
GACGTGATGACGTGATGACGTGATGACGTGATGACGTGATGACGTGATGACGTGATGACGTGATGACGTGATGACGTGATGACGTGATGACGTGATGACGTATCTGGCCACAGTGAGCAAAGATGGTCTGGACGCCAGGAGCCATACTCCGGACGATTTTGGCGAGCGTTTTAGCACTATTGCTGGATGTTTTTCGGCAATGATCACTCACGTCGCATTCCACGCTGGTCAGGCGGCCGTGATTCGAAAATCTCTCGGCCGTGACCCATTGATGGGTTGATCTCGTTTACCTGTTGCCGACGTGTGCTGCATTGAATACCACTGAAGTGAATAGAGAAATCTCTGACCGGTCGTCGTGAGCTCCATTACAACAGCTTCGACGACAAACTGAATGATGCCGAGTGCATGACCGCGATGGAAGTCCGGACCCTGGAGAACTGCTTTTACAGTCGCATCCTCAAGCACATGGCCATGACAGTGGATACGATGATCGATGGTGACGCTTTCCCGATACCGGCTCCGGTCGAGTTCTTTGTTTGCCTGCTGGTGAAAAAGAAGATACTGACTCAAACGGGTTGGCCCGGGTTCAAATTGCCCAGGTCCGTGAACACACTGATTCCAGGTGAAACTTCAGTCGCTGGCGGTATGCAACTGGTCAGAGCGACCGCCAACTCGCCACAACCGAGACAAAACGGGCACCTCATGGCGCGGTCAGTATGATGAATCCCGGTGAATGAGATCGGTTCCAACTGCGCCATCTGTCGATGCATATAAGTTTCATGGTGCCAGCCAGTGAATGATCAGTGAAGGGCCGTTTTCTGCGGACCTGCAACGGTTAATCGAATGCGGGAAACGGCCGCTTGACCAGTGACGCAAAACTCTGGAGAAGTTGGAGAGTCAGACCCCAGATGACGTGATCCGCAAATCGAATCCCGGGCAACGTGACCATGTCACCGTCCATTGAGTATTCCAGCTGTGTTACAGCTCCTGGGTCGAACAGATGTGTCATAGGAATCCAAAATACACTGGCAACTTCTTCAGGCGTTCTTACGATCGCCTGTGCTCGTGTCATATTGTCGGCAAAATAGACGAATGGAAACAGCGTCAGGCCGTGACGTATGCGCGGCATCAGGGGTAGATTCCCGATACGCTGAGAATCTCCCAGAGTCAGACCAATTTCTTCGTATGTTTCACGCTCAGCCACGGCATGAGCGCTCACGTCGGTGGTCTCGGCCCGTCCTCCGGGAAACGACACATGCCCGGACCATGGATCACCATCTTGTTCGGCACGGCGAATGAAACACACATCCAGTCCGGTGGGACCATCGGCAATAACCATCGCCACCGCGGCATGTTTCGCAGTGGGTGCGAATGTCACAGGATCGTGTCTGACCTCGGTTAGCGCCCGGCGAATTTGATCTTTGGTGAGCACCTGAACAGGTTCGCGACTGACATGGTACCGGTCAAGACCAGTCACGCGGCCCCGGTTTCAATACCTTTCCCGCGGTACCTCTGTAATACCCGCACATATGAACTTCAAATCCGTATTCGTGTCCGCTTCGGCCAGAACACCGGGGCAGAAGTTCTGTACTTTCAGCTGTCTACCAGCGATCCGTGCGAAATGAACTGGCGGGCAAGCCTTCTTTGTTCATTAAATTGGGTTGCGCATTACTGGTGAATGCATAGCGCACCGCTTTCGGCATCTCGACCCGGTCAGAAGACACGACCAGCTGACTTCCGTCAATCACCGCCACAGCGGGATGAAATTTCCTGTCAGCACCGGCAATTTCCAAATGACTGGGAGCCCTACCGTCGCTTGTGGCCAGACCACCGACAACGTAATCAAATGTCAAACGAGCAGTCCCATCAAAAAATTCAGCATCTTTATAGAGAGGACCTGAAAATACGTTGTCATGACCGTAGTCGTTCGTCAGAGCCCACAACGCCAGGCGATGTCTCACGTCCTGTTTGTTTTTGGGATGAATGTCGGTGAGATTGCCGATGTCCATGGTCACCGCCATTCCCGTCCCTTCCAATGCCAGTGTCTCGAGCTGTGCCTCGCGAAGGTATGCGGCATTAACCCGATCGTAATTGAATGGGGAAATCTGCACGAAGTAAAACGGGAAGTCTGATTTGAACGCCTGACGCCACTGCGAAATCATCGTCGAGAACAACTTATGGTAATTCGCCGCGCGCGAGGTATTTCCTTCTCCCTGATACCAGATAACCCCTTTTATGGTGAAATGACGCAACGGGTGAATCATGCCGTTGTAAAGCCGGGCAGGGATTTTTGACTGGCCTTCGGCGGCAACTGACTCGCCTGCTTCAATTCAGCGGTGTAGCCCAGCTTCTGCAATCCAGCGACGGGAGTCCACACCTCCGCCGATGTCCCTCCCCAAGACGAGTCAATAATGCCAATCGGAATATCGAGCTCGGAATGGAGCGTGCGTGCAAAGAAGTAAGCTGTTGAAGCGATATGCGGTACGGTCTGAGGAGAACAGGGCCGCCACCGGCACGCAGCGGGAGGAATTCCATACATCTCGATCCCGTATTCCACGTCCTCCAGCGGTTCCCGACTGCTGAAGTTGCCGACCTGAAACAACCGGATCTCAGGGAACCGGGACTGCTCAACTTCTTCTGCCGAATCAAGAATGCCGGTGTATGCGTCCGACACTCTGACCAGTGGCATTTCCATATTGGACTGACCGGAACCAATCCACACCTCACCGAACAGAATGTCGTCCAGTCTGATCGTGGTCGCCCCGGATATGGTGATATTGTGAGGCCCACCGGCTTTACCGGTTTCAATGCGAAGCCGCCAGTTACCATGCAAATCTGCCACGATGCGTGCTGGTTCCTCCAGCCAGTCCCCAGTGACGGTCACCTCTTCACCGGCCGCCGCCCAGCCCCAGATCGCGACGTCAGTCTCCCTCTGAAGCACCATACCCGAGCCAAGAATCCTGGGCAGCCGGATATCTGCGTTACAAGGTGAAGCGCACAGCAGGAGAACGAAAAACACATATCTCATAAGGGAACATCAACTTAACGAGTTTAAACAGTCAAACTGGATTCTGAACCGCCGAACTGCACTGCTCAAGCAGTAACGTGAGATGTGTGTCCCAATCAGAAGAAAACTCACATTTACCGATTTACGACACCGACAGAGTTACCAGGAGTTTTCCTGCAGCTCCTTTTTCGTAACGTCAAATTCCTCAATTATCTCCTGCACAATGGCGCCGCATCGCTGATCCTTCGCGATGGACTGACGCAGAAATCTTTGCTGGTCGAAGGGTTCGATCGCCGTCCTGGGGGCTGTTTCGCTTTACGGTCCGGATCCACATGCGCTGATTCTCAAATGTCCGTTTGATCGCCTGCTTACCACGGCGGAAAACCTGTTTGCTCTGACAGGCCTGCCGACGTTTCCAATTGGTCAGCTGCTTGTTTTCCGGGAAGGACTCCAGCATGGATTCTCAGTTTTCCAGCACAACCCGGTTGACTGTCCGGTTTTGCTGACGAACGGCGATCGTGACGACCGAGTGACCAAGGAACAGGTGACCGCTGTATTTGACCACACCCGGAACCGCAAGCAAATTATGTTTTTCCCGGAATCCGGTCACGAGTCCTCTCTGAAAGGAAATACTGCATTCAGGCAGAGAATTATCGGTCTAGGAGGAATCAGGAGCTGCCGTTCTGGAGTTGCGAAATCGTCAGGTTCCCATAACATCACTTTCCTTCATATTGCAGTAATGGTGTCGGAGTTCGTCCATCAGTCCTGCCGTCCCGATTGAGTGAGTGAGACCAGACGTTGTCGGATTCCATTCGCGTCCAGCATATTGATCATGTCACCATCGTGGTGAAAGACCTCAACCGTAGTCGGGAGTTTTACGTGGATCTCCTTGGCATGGAAGACGTGGCGCGTCCGGATTTTTCGTTTGCTGGCGCCTGGTTTCAGGCGGGGGCGACTCTTTTGCATCTGATTGAAGAACATCCGCAAAGTGGACGGGCCGGTGCGGAAGGAGATCGCGCGCACAACAGTCGCTGTCACCATTTTGCCTTCGAAGTCTCAGATGCCCGGGCGGCGGCTCAGTGCCTGAAGGATCAGGGAGTGTCGCTCGTCCAGGACGCCAAACTGCGCCCAGACGGGGCTGTCCAGATGTTTGTCAGCGATCCGGATGGACACGTCGTGGAATTGTGCACATCGTCGATGTCGGAGGTGTAAATCTGGTTTCAGCGTACGTCGAGGAGCGGGATGGCATGGCGAATGAGTTTGTGTTGACGATGACTGCAGCAAATCGGGCAGGAATTCTGTCGGCCGTGACTCGTGCCATGGCGGAACTGGGCGGTGATCTGCGGGAACTCAGTCAGACTGTTGTCCGAGGCTACTTTACAATAATCTTTTCCGCTGAGTTCCCTGATAACCTGACTGAGGAAGTCGTTCGAGCTCATGTTGCCGACACGTGTCGGCCGTTTGGGATCAATGTGGGGCTGAAGAATCCTGAACAGGATGGACTTCCCGGACCTTCGGTCGATCTTCCCGACATCTACACACTTCGCATGGGGGGCGACAATCATCCCGGGGTTCTGCACGAACTTTCCACTGTGGTCTCCAGGTATCAGGTCGACATAGTTGGCATGCGTGCCGTGAGAGTGCGTCATGGCGACGGATTTGAAATGGTCATGAAAGTTGCAGTGCCCAAGGATTTCGTCATTTCCACACTCATGGCTGCGTTACGTGACGCGGGCCGTGATAACAATATCACCGTGGATGCCCCAGGTACCCAATAAGGTCCGCGACTGCGGCTTTTCCGTGTTCGCCTGCCGGCGTAACGAAAGGCCTGCTTTCACCAAGACCACGCATTAACGCAGTTTTGCAGAATGCGATCGTCCCGGCCCTGCCGCGACGTACTGAATTCCAGCACTGTTGAAGACTGGAATTCCTGACCTGGCTGAAGAATGGTGGTGGGGAATTCCGGGCGGTTGACCGAATCCGGATAATGCTGTGTTTCCAGGCACAGCGCACTGCGCAATGCGTAGGTGTGCTCTCCCTTGCCTTTCTGACCGCTAAGAAAGTTGCCGGAATAAAGCTGTACTGCCGGCTCCGTGGTGCGGATCTGCAGGCGCCGCCTGGAATCAGGATCCGTAAGAACTGCGGCGGTCTTCAATTCCCCGGCAGCGACAGTGTTGAGTACAAAGTTATGGTCATAGCCCAGTGCAGACGTCTCAATGAGTGAGGCAATACGATCGCCGATAACGTGAGGTCTGCGAAAATCCAGTGGAGTTCCTGCCACAGGAACGACCGCTCCGGTTGGAACCAGCGCATCGTCGACAGGTGTGTACCGGTCGGCATTCAGCTGCAGCACGTGGTTCAGTACCGTAGAACTGCCCGCTCCGGACAGGTTGAAGTAGGCATGATTTGTCAGATTGACGGGAGTTGCCTGGTCTGTCGTCGCCCGGTAATCAATCCGCAGCGTATTGGCACTGGATGCCATCGAATAGGTCACGGTCACGTCCAGGTTTCCAGGATAGCCTTCTTCTCCGTCGGAACTCCTGTACCGAAAGACGATCCTCGATCCGCTGTCGTCCGCAAATGACTCAGCCTTCCAGATCACTTTGTCCAGACTGCGTTCGACGCCACCATGCAAATGATTGGGACCATCGTTGGCGGCCAGATCATATTTTTTTCCGTTGAGTGTGAATGATGCGTTGCCGATGCGATTGCAGACTCGTCCCGTCGTACAGCCGAAGTAAGCGTTGGCAGACGACTCGTATCCACTCACATCGTCAAATCCCAAAATCACGTCGTCCGCTGTCCCATCGGCATCCGGCACCTGCAGTTCCACGAGTGTGGCACCATACGTCATCACGTGAGCAATGAGGCCGGAACCACTGCGGAGTGTGTAGAGCTCGACGGCATCTCCGGATTTGGTGATCCCGAACGGCTTCGGAGCAGGGACATCTGCAACAACAGTATCACTGACTGAAATAACGAGCAGCAGACAGACAAAAATTCGCGACATTACAGACTGACTCACTTATTCGGACCTTCTTGGGTACTTCCGGCGGATCGATCGGCCGGTGAGTTTAAATTCTGAACAGCGGCTGCATCACGGTTCCAGCTTCCTGACAGGATTTCTTCAGCAACACGCCGCATTTCTGCACCAGCGTCCGGGTCATACCCGATACGCACATATTCAATTGTACCCTCAGGACTGATGATCAGCGAATGAGGAATTTCACTGACTTGATACTGCGATGCCACCCCCGAGCCACCATCCACTGCCACACGTAAGTTCAGTTCATGCTTCTTCAGGAATGCACGAATCTGCCGAGGAGATTCTTCAATGTTCACAGCGACAAACACAAGCTCCGATTCGTCGAAATGTTTTGTCGCCTCCACATAGTCCGGGAGTGCGGCGATGCAGGGATCGCACCACGTTGCCCAAAACTCCAGGACGACAATTTTTCCGGCCTGTTCCGAAAGACGGAATGTTTCGCCGTCCACCTGAGGCAATTCGAAGTCCGGAGCGGCACGTCCGACCAGTGCTGAACCTGCCGCATTGCCCTCGTCGCCCTTCGCCATATCCCAGTCAGGTTCACACGCATGTCTGGCACGCCACTGACTGTAAGCTGATGTGTCCCTTCTTTGAGCCGGATCGCCAAGGTACAAACGTGAAATTGATATCGCCGGCACACTGCACTGCCCCAGTACAGGAGATTCACCGTAAAGCAGCCCTTCGCTGAGACCGGCCGGAACCATTGAGACCAGAAAGCCACCACTCAGCACCGTCTGCAGCACCGTTGATCGCGCAGGACTCGCGCGTGGTTCTTCGACCGGTTCGCCCGCAGGCTGGATCTTTTCGGGATTCAGGATCCAGATAATCGTTGCCACGCGCTCCCGGGGAAATCGAAACACTTCCAGACGGGACTCGAACTCAACGTGGTCAGAGTGAATGGCAATCAGTCGGCCTCGTAACACATCTCCATTGGGAGCAATCAGCACATGTGTCGGTGGATCGTCACGGCGGAAGCGCGGAATTGTCAATGTAAGCTGACGAGTTTCGTCATCGATATACTTTTGGATGGACGCAGCACTCGGTGGTCCCGTCTCCAGGTTCGAGAGTGTCAGATCACGGACTTTCTCTTTGCCACCTTTGACCCCAAGGTGAGCTCTACCACCAAAGAACCGGCCGTTCCCGGACTGAGACAATTCAAACAGGACACCTGTATTACCGGCCCCGGTCCCTTCCAGAGGAAACTGGTCCACTGCCTTTCCGTTGACAAGAACTTCCATCAGGCCTCGACTTGTGACCAGCTGAATCTCCGCTGTCGCACCATTCGTCTGCACCCGTGCATTCGGATTCTGCACCGCGGCAAAGGGGTTCCGGCCATCAAACCGGTGTGTCACGATCACATTGTTCCCACTGAACATCAACGCGCATGTCGACGTTGTCTTTGGTCGACGCAGGTTGTCGGCAAACAAATGAACTGTCATGGACGTCCAATGATCAAGTGCCCATCGGACCTGGAAACTCAGACGGTCACTGACCATACCATTCTCGTGACCAAAACTGCCTTTTTTCAGTTCGACTGAGTCTCCGTCCTTTCTGATTTGGCCGCGAACTTGCTTCCAGTTCGTATCCGCGAATCCTTTACCGCAGGATTGTCGTATCGATGATAATTCGAGAGCCTTGATATCCCTTGACGGAAATTCCCTTGTGGATGTAAACGGTGACGACAGTCGAACAGCATTATCCGTAATCTTCTCCAGGTGGCAGGGGATGATGTCATTGTTACGCAGATAAATGGTGTCCGGATATTCGTGGGGATCAATCGACACGACAGATGCTTCGATACTTCGTGTGACAACCGCATTGTCACCGGACTGCAGAGCAACTCCTGTGGCTGCCCCTGTTGGTCTCCATGTCACAGGTTGCTCACCAGCATCAACAACCAGATGGCCGTGCAGCAATCGCCCTTCGATGATCAGTTCGTCCGGACCCGTGACATCAGAGACGCCGCCTGAAAATTCCACCAGCTGAATCCCTTCAGGATCCGCGGTGATAGGAGTTGACGACCAGGGCAGCTGAAGAGTAGCTGCTGTTTTCGTCATGCGGACAATATCTCCATGCAGCAGACCACCGTCACGCCACTTGATACATGTGGTCGTCTCAGAGCGTTCCGGCTCGTATTCAGCTTCGACGGCGGACACTTCAAGTGAACCGACGTCTTCAACGGGGATCGTCACGGTGCCGGTCTCACTCCGTAGTATGACTTGACCGTCCGCAATGGATTCCACAACACCGTAACTCACGTGACCCTTGATCTGCTGTACCCCTGTTCGGTCCGCAACAAGACTGCCCAGAGTCGTGCCGTTCCAGCGTTCGACACGCAGATACTGTAAGGTCAACTGACCGCCGCCATTTCGAAGTGACAAAGCCCGTGGTACTCGTTTCGGATTCAGCTTCTTCAGTTCTGCCAGAACTTCACCCCCCGGAGAACAAATCAGCATGCGTCGGGATTCCATATCGACGTACATGAGCAGGTGAATGCTCAAAGTGTCATTCTGCAACCGCCGAATTTCCAGAAAATCATCCTGGTTGCAGACAACCAGTGCATCATCCCATGTCTCGAGCCGCAGCCCGTCTTCGTCACCATGACCCAGTGCCAGTACGAACTCCGGACGTCGATTAAAACCGAGGATGATTTCCACGGCCAGTTTATTTTCACTCCGCAGATTGCGCGTCAGCAGTGCATCAGCTGTCGATGAAGTGAGCGATCCATCCGTCTCTTCACGCCAGTTTTTCTCAACAGCATCTCCAGTCCAGCCCGTCCGACCAGTTGGCCCGAGATAGATGAGTCCGTCATGGTTGATACGTTCAATACCTGCAATCAATTCTCGCGGAATCCGGACATCACCATAACGATCGCTGGCCAGCTCCAGAGTCTGATGATCGAGTGAATGCAAGCTTCCAAACAAGAGGTCACCGTTTTGGAGCACGACCCTGAATGCATCTGTTGTCACAACAGGAACGTCACTCGGCTCAAATGACACAGACGAAAGCACCGAACGCTGCAGCTGCAGTGGAGCGGCGAACAGTCCCGATTCCCAGGTGAGCTCATCAGCAGTGATTTGAGTCAGTCTGCCAGGCAGCGAATCTCCGGATATCCAGTGCAAAACGCCGTTTTGGTCGGCCGCATGGACAGTCCAGCCCGGCAGCAGCATTACGACGACGGCAACGATCGCTGGAGACCAGCGGTTCACTGATGCCGCGAGGCGGACTGACTGCCGTCGGCAGGACATGCGGTGATCATCGTTCATAGATTGGTAAAAACCGGTAGTTCAACGCGAGTGCCAGTAAAGACATTGCAGTGCCATACGCCTGCCCGTGGCTACTCTGAAAGCTGCCGTCCTCATTCTGCATCGATTTCAGCTGGCGCGTTGTCTTTTTATTCCAGCGCTGCCATGCTTGAAAATCAGATTGAAACAGAGCCTGCGCCATATAATATCGAAAGTAAAATGGATAACCGGCCTCACTATGTTCGATGTTGAGTGCGACCTGTTTGGAAACTGCTTCATATTCACTGAGGTTCTTTCGACGGCCTATCGACATCACCAGCGACGAAACTGCCTGCAGGTTCTTTGAACCTCCCAGGCCACCAACGCCGCCAGAGTAGCCAACTCCGCCCTGTTTCGATGTCATCTTTTGAAAATATTCCAGCGCTTTGTCGATACAGTCATCGGGCACCCGGACTCCCGCGTTACGAGCTGCCAGAAGCCCCATCAGAACAGCACCGGAAACGGATGTGTCAGCATCCGATGAATCGGGAGTGTACCTCCACCCTCCCCATCGATTTTTCTTCTGCGCTGTCACGGCGCAGCGGACCGCCAGCTCCAGTGCTTCGCCGATTGTACGTTGACCGGCATTGTCTTCGTTTTCCCACAGCAACTCCTCATCCACCGCACCGTAAGCTTCAGCCAGCCCGAGTGTGGCAAAACCATGCTGATACATGCTGCCCGGTAAGTAACCGGTTGATGCCTTCTGCTGGCGGACCATGTAGCGAATAGTTTTGCGGATGTTCTCACTGTAGCGACCAAAATTGGGATCCTCACCGCTCGCCAGAAAGGCCATGATGGACATGCCGCAGATGCCGGTATCACCGACACCATGCCCGGAAGAAGTCCCTGCCCAGTTACCAGTGTCGGTTTGGTTGTCCGTCAACCATTCCAGACCTCGGGTGTAGATTGCGTCCACTTCGCTCGGAACCTGGGCACCAAATCGGATTTGTGGATTCTGGGCCTGCAGCACCGGAGTGCCCTTAGGAATGAGCAGCAGCAGAATTATCCCCATGATTCGGCGGGGGAAGAATGTGAGGTAACCTGGCATTTGGAATGGATTTCATATCCGAACGTATTGAAGCTGTTGTCCGTGCCCATGCATTCGGGGATCACAACACGTTTTACGCCATGAAACCCGACAGCCTTTAAGAATACTACAAAAGCCCGCCCAGCTCAGTAGGGTTCAGCCGGACGGGTCCTGGTTCAATGAAGTCGATTCCCAATCTCAACGGCCTTGAAAAAATCTTCCAGACCATCTCGAAATTCTGCGGGTAACCGGTCGTTGGTTGTCCCGGTGGCCTGCTGGATGTCTCGCGATTTAATATGGGCGTTCGGATCCACTCCTGGTCCGTGGAGGGCCAGTGCGACCGTTTCCGTGTCACCGCCACCTCCATCACCCGGTGAGGATCCACCTCCTCCACCGCCATCTGGATTGCGGCGTTTTGACTGCAGCAGCAGTTCAATTACTTCCGTTTCTGCTGCAATCACACCCGCATCAGTTGTCGGTCGTGCCAGGAGGCTGGCTGCGTCCAGCATGGCAGCCACCGCCATCCCTGCGATACTTAACTCTTTGGCAAACTTACGATCACCGTTGGGAATTGCCCGGATGTCATCCAGCACACCGCGAGTACGCTCGTGAAGTGTACTTTGAGTTTCGTACAGTCGAGCCACAGACCGTTCATACTCTTTTCTCTCAATAGCCGTCCTGGCGGTCTCGGCAGCACGAGTTTCATCGCGCAGGTCAATTTCTCCTTCCAGGATTCGCATGATCTCCAGCACAATCGATGGTGGCAAACTGTTGCCCTTGCAGCCTTGGGCGGCACCGCTTTTCGATGCCGAAACCAACTCCTCGGCCCAGCGATCCAGTGTATCGGCCCAGAATTCCACTCGAGAGATCGAATCGCCGCTCTGATTACTGCGGACCCGTGTGCCCAGCAGACCCAATTTTGAAACAATCTGCATCGCGGCCATTTCGTCGGCAATACGCCCGAATTTTTCTTCTTTGCAGCGGCTGTAGTAGGCTTCCATGTCCGACTTAATCAGCCAAACCAACTGACTCTCTTTTTCTTCGCGAACGGCAATCCGTTCAGCTTGTTCCCGTTCATGGTCTTCAAGATTGATCCGACTGACGCCGAATCCTTTCAAGAGTGTTCTGTTGAGATCTGCGGCCATCTCCAATTGCCGCCGCGAGGCCGCTTTAAGCCGTTTAACGAATGTACTGTTGTCCAGATCGTCCATAATCTTCTGCAAATTCCCGCGGACTCTTTCAAACTCTGCCAGCAGATCGGCCTGTTCTTCGACAGCCTGTTCGATCGCAGGACTGATTTCCTTCTGTTGCTGCCCCTTGTTGTCTTTGAGGCCTCCCTGAAGAGTCGTCGCTGGTAACCCGAATTTCGCTGAAGCTGGTGCAGAGTGTTCTGGTTTCTCTTCTTCTTCACCTGGTGGTATCACCGGGTTGTATCCGGTTTCCTTGTCGACCAACGATGGAACAGCCGGCCCGTCCTTCTTTTTTCTGCCGGCAAACCCAGGTGAACCCTGTGGAGCCGAGCGGTTGTTACCGGCCAGGAGATCAGACTTCGATTTCCTGGACAGCGACGAACCGGATTTCGGCGTCTGGGAGTCTTTGGTCTGACTGGCTTCGGTCAGTAGATCCGCGACCGACGGCATCTTGTTTTCAGCTATAACCTGCAGCTGCTTCAGCGCCTGGGCAAATGTTTCCAGGTGCCCTGCCAGCATTTCCGGGTTTCGCATCGCCTGACGAATCAACAGGTCACCCTGATCGGTCACCTGAGAAAGGCGATGAGCATTTGCTCGTTCGGATGCGGCCTGCTGCTGAATTTGCTGCTGGTTTGGACGGCTGCGTAATTCATTGACATCCATGCGCCGCAATTCTCGGTTAGCATCGTGCAATCGCATTTCCTGTTCGTAAACGTCGTCCGCCCGGCTGACCCACCGACGCAGTTGTTCACTGATCCACACTGCGTGGTCTTCCGGAGACAGTACATGCAAAACAAATGCCGGCGAATACACACGCCCTCGTTCTGTCTTGTAGTCTTCCGCCCAACCCCTCATTTTCAGAGGCTGTGGACGAACATTGTCAGATTCAGCACAGAACGTGGCCTGGGTACTCAGAGACAGTTTCTCCGGAGATCCCGCCTGGACGACCTTATCTGCTTTGTCCGGTGTTGGGTTGTACAGCGGGTCCCGGATCCCGTTCCATTCGAGACCCATGGACCGCACGCCAAAGTCATCACTGGCACTCACAGAAAATGTAATCACGTCGGTGGAAAGCACCACATGCATCGGATCGTCCTGGATACAAAACACCTGAGGCGCGGCATCGTCGACAGCTCGAATGTTCAATGGGAATGGTTCGCGTGATACCAATCCGAGGTCATCGGCCCATTCGAATCTGAGTGTCGAAGAATCGGATACCTCCAGACCGGACGTGTGGATTGTCATACCATCGACTGTTGCGAACCCCGCAGACACCGTGGCTTCCGACAGGTCACGCGATATTTCTGCCTCGAAAGTGATATGGGCGCCTTTCACAACCGAAATCGCGCCACCACGTATGTCCTGCGTGAGTGGTCTGGTGTACTCCAGATATTTGGGCAGCATGATGCTGGCCGTCATTGCGGTGAGTTCCGGACGCGTGACCGGTCGAACGCCTACTGTCTCCCGGACATCTCCAATTCGCAAGTTGAGGTTATCGTTGCTGATAAAAGGCGGCAGTGAGAAAGCATATTTGGCCTCACTCCGGGCGACTGACACTGCTGGATGATTATCCAGAAGAATTTGGCCGGATGCCGGTGACCACTGCGTTTCGCTCATGAGCCGCACTGTCAACTGAAATCCTTCACCGTACGGGACAACAATACTCTGAGGCAGTTCTTCAATCTGCGCAAATGTATAACGCTCAATATCTCGCCATGGCATCATCCATCGTCCCACGGCATTCCATGCAGCCTCAGGGACCGTGGCGATGGCAGCCAAAAGCAGCAGCATTGGCGCTGCCGCGGCGATTGCCCAGTGTCGATTACGTGGGCTGGGAACTGCATTGCCGAAATCTCGACTGCGTACGGCAGCATCGACCTGTTCAATCGCCGCGGCCGCCAGCGCGTGACTTTCTCCGAGGTCCTGCTCTCCGTTCGCGAGCTCGACAACTCCCAGCAACTGATCTCCCAGTGCCGGGTACTGCTGGCTGAGCAATCGAGCGACCTGCTGCATTGAGCGGGTGCCCCATACCCAGCGATGAATTCGCAGTGGAAAGAACAGACCGAACCCAAGTGCTCCGGCAATCAATATGGCAAGTCGAACCGGTGCCGAGGTATCACAAAATCGGTCACTTCCAAATACAACTGCACAGGAAATCATCAGGCCAAACAGACCCGCAAAAATCCCTTCGGCCACTTTGATGCGACGGACCTGTTTCCGAAACTCCCACAGTTTGGACTGAGTTGTTATGGGTAAGCGGACTTCCTGTACGGACATTCGCAGGACTCCACAACCATGAGTGGACGACAATCGGTGACCTGTAACTGCTGCAGAGTATAAACACTGGATTCGTACCACGGGAGATTCGTTTTCCGGCTTCGGATCTGATCGGCAAAATTGCAGATTCACTCAACAAATTCACTTGTCCGAGCAATCATGAATGGAATGAGATAGTCTGCAAACATTGTGAGCTGCGTGATTCCTCATGCCGCTGAGCCGGAATTCCCAGGAAGGCGAACACGACGTATGGACTGGCAAAAACGACGGTGCTGCATCGCTGCCGTGAGCAGAATGCTGGTTGCAGTGTGTTTGGCAGACTTTGGAGTAGCGGCCTCACTGATGTCTCGAGGCAATACGACGAACAAATTCTGCAGGGAGCGACCTCATTTTTCACGGCAACGCTGGACCGCAAGCTCCGTCTTGATGATGATCAGGTTGAGCGTTTGACAAAACTTATGGAAGCATCCGAGCCACATTCCGTGGCTACCCAATAGTTCTATTTCCTTGAAATTTCCATATTGGCACCGACAATAGCTCGTGTGGATGAGGACCTGCTGAACAATGTGTTCAATGAGCCGCAAAAAGAATTCTGGAAACAAATCAGGGCTCCGTTTCGTTTCCAAGGGAAAGGTTCGGCCACGTTTGCCACACAACACGGCGGCATGCAGTTGATATTAACTTGTCCCAGTGAACAAAGAGGTAATGCGCCCGCAGCAGTTTTTTTTAGATTCTGAATCAGAAGGAGTTCGACCACGCATGTGGACTCGCCACCCGATGAAATTGCGCGGTACGTTCTTCTTCACTGGCGTCCTATTGCCTTTTGTCACAGAACCAGCAATTCTATGTCCACGACAGCTGAAGCTCCTGCCGATCTGCATTCCGACGATGTTGCGGCGATTGACGAACTTCGCACGATCTGGCACCGCCTGCGCAGCGAACTGCGCAAAGTTATCGTGGGCCAGGATAATGTGATTGAACAACTGGCCATATCGCTGTTTGCGCGAGGGCACGCGCTGCTCATGGGCGTGCCCGGGCTGGCCAAGACCCTGCTGATCAGTCGTCTGGCTGAAACAATGTCACTGAGTTTCAGTCGCATTCAGTTCACGCCTGACCTGATGCCAATGGACATCACAGGCACAGACATTCTGCAGGAAACTCAGGAAGGTCGCCGCGAATTCGAGTTCGCCAGGGGACCTGTGTTTGCCAACATCGTACTTGCCGACGAAATCAACCGAGCGCCTTCCAAAACTCAGGCCGCGATGCTCGAAGCCATGCAGGAGCATCGAGTGACGGTGGTTGGCCGCACGTACACACTGGATCCGCCATTTTTCGTGCTGGCGACACAGAACCCGGTTGAACAGGAAGGCACATATCCATTGCCGGAAGCGCAGCTGGATCGCTTCATGCTCCTGATCAATGTGGATTATCCGTCTCGAGACGAAGAAATCGACATTGCGAGGACTACGACAGGGAACGATTTACCCCGGCTGGAAACAGTCATTCAGGCCTGCGATGTCCTGCGATTTCAGCAGCTGGTTCGACGAGTGCCAGTCCCGCAGCATATTTACGAGTTTGCGGTCGATCTGGTTCGCCGCACCCGTCCGTCCATCCATGAGTCTCCAGACTGGCTGAAACCTCTGGTATCCTGGGGAGCCGGGCCGCGTGCTGTACAATACCTGGTTTTGGGTGCTCGGTCCCGAGCGGCATTGAGCGGAAGTTACATGGCTCGCATGGAAGATGTGCTTGCTGTCGCTCGCCCGGTTCTGACTCACCGAGTACTGACGACATTTAATGCGGAGTCTGAGGGAATCAGCAGTATTGATGTGATTCAGCGGCTGGTGGATGAATTACAGTCGGAACTTAACGCCTGATTTCCTGTCTGCACGTGCTGCCGTTCGTTATGGCAGGCTGTTTCAATTCTCAACTCTCGTTAGTTTTCCATGCGACATTTTATCGACCCGCAGGTCGTCTCCCGATTGTCAGGGCTCGTACTGGATGCACGCATCCCTATGGTGGGAAGCGTATCCGGCCGGCATCGCAGCCTGACTCGAGGGTCCAGTCTGGAGTTCTCAGAATATCGCAAATATGTCCCCGGTGATGACACTCGCCGCCTGGACTGGCGCGCCTGGGGTCGCAGCGACCGCTTTTATATCAAGGAATTCGAAGCCGACACCAACCTCCGCCTGTGTCTGGTGGTCGACGTCAGTGGCTCGATGGGCTATGGACCTCAGGGTCAGCAGCAGAATGGTTCCACAAAACTCGACTTTGCTCGGTACCTGTGCGGAACTCTGGCATACCTGGCAGCCGGCCAGGGAGACGCAGTCGGATTGTCATGTGCTGGTGCCAGCTGTCAACTGGAAATCCCTCCGCGCCGCAGCGCCGCTCATCTGAAACATATACTCGACAAAATGGCGGACATGAAGGCCCAAGGAGACACGGGTTTACCGGAAACGCTGCATGCCGTGGCTGAAAAAGTCTCTCAACGGGCTTTGGTCGTGATTGTCTCAGATCTGTTCACTGACCCCGACGAACTCCGCAATGCATTTCAGCATCTCAGATTTCGTCGGCATGACGTGGCTGTGTTTCACCTGCTGGAACAGAATGAGCTGGACTTTGAATTCGATCGTCCGATCAGATTCGTTGATCTGGAAGGAGCGCCACCGATGCTGGTCGATCCCACAACGATGGCCAGGCAATATCGAGACACTGTCCGGAGCTGGCTGAAAGAAATTACTCAAATCGTCCGCAATTCACTGATTGACTACCACCGCGTGAACATCGAAGAACATTACGCCGATGTGCTGGCCCGCTTCCTGCTGGCCAGAATGAAATAGGCTTGTCAATGATTCAAAAGTCAGTTTCGCACAGCGAATTGACTTCCGAAGTACTGAACACTGAACATTAAAACCCCGTGACTTTCCTTCAGCCATTTCTTCTGTTGGGCCTGCCTCTGGTCGGTCTGCCGATTTTGATTCACCTGGTAAACCAGAACCGGTATCGCACGGTGCATTGGGCCGCAACGATGTTTCTCATCCGGGCGAAACGTATGGCGCGCGGGATGGCTCGTCTGAGGTACCTGCTCATTCTGCTGTCACGTATGCTGGCGATCGCGGCGCTGATATTTGCCATCAGTCGTCCGATGGCCGGCGGTTGGCTGGGTTTGACGGCGGGAGGTGCGCCGGAAACAACTCTCGTGCTGCTCGACCGGTCTGTCAGCATGGAGGCACATGACCCGAAGACTCGGCAATCAAAACGTGAAACAGCTCTGCAAAAGCTGTCAGAACTGATCCGGAGTGTTGGTCGCAATACCGAACTGGTCCTGCTGGACAGTGTGTCGTCGAGTCATCGTCAGGTTGATTCCCCCGCTGATCTGCTCGATCTGCCTCAGACAGGTCCCAGCGACACGGCGGCCGATATACCGGCCCTGCTGCAGCAGGCAGCAGAGTACATTGCCACCAATGAAACTGGTCGCACAGACATCTGGGTCTGTTCCGACCTGCGCAAATCTGACTGGAATCCGAACGGGGGGCGATGGGAGGGCGTCCGCCGACAACTGGAGCAACGTGAAGGGATTCGGGTCTTTCTGCTGGTGTATCCGGATGAAGCCAAAGACAACCTGTCGGTGAGTGTCAGTGGGGTGCATCGTCGAGCGACTTCCGAAGGCGCTGAATTGCTGATGGATATTCGTGTGAATCGTACCACGGATTCAGAACTGGCAATCAATGTGCCACTGAGTCTGGTCATTGACGGGGCACGTTCCACACTGAATATCTCAGTCGCCGGCAGCGAATTTGTCCGCAACGGCCATGCGATTCCCATCGACCGGAAGTCAACGTCCGGCTGGGGGCGTATTGAACTTCCCGATGACGCCAACCGGTCCGACAACATTTACCGCTTCGTCTATGCCGAATCACCTGTGCAGAAAACTGTGGTAGTATCTGACGACGCTGGCAGTGGTGAATACCTCCGGCTCGCGGCCAGCACGTCGAGCGACCGAAGCCGACTGGCCGATGCGCAGATGCTGACATCGAACCAGGCGGAAACGATTGACTGGAACCAGACAGCGCTGCTCATCTGGCACGCTCCGCTGCCGTCCGGGCGGATGGCTCTTCAAATCGAAGAGTTCGTCAATTCCGGTCGGTGCGTATTGTTCTTTCCTCCTGATACTCCAACGTCGAAGGTATTGTTTGGCTGCCGCTGGATGAATTGGCAAACAAACGAGACTCCAGTGAAGATTGGTCACTGGCGTCCGGAAGCAGATCTGCTGGCCAGCACACGCAGCGGATCGCCACTCCCGCTTGGCGAACTGAATTTCTACCGCCACTGTGAAATACAGAGCGAACGTACAAGTGTCCTCGGTTCACTTGACGGCGGTGACAGCCTGCTGCTGCGTGCATTGTCGGACCATGGAGCGGTGTATTTTTTCAGCGCACTGCCTGGTACGCGTGACTCTAATCTCATCGATAACGGAGTTGTCTTTTACGTCATGATTCAACGGGCACTCGCCAGAGGCACTGCAGCGTTGGGAAATGCCTGGCACCTCGAATGTGGCGGTTTGACCGCATCAACCGTGATCGACTGGCAGCCCATGGATGATCTTTCCGAGGAGGTGCTCGTATCATCGCGAAGTTTCCAGGCCGGTTTGTATTCCCTGGATGACGTTCGATACGCTCTCAATCGGCCGCTGTCCGAGGACTCACCACAGACTGTCGGCGGCGAAGTTGTGGACTCCCTGTTCGAGGGACTCGACTTCACTCGCCTGACCGATGCTGCGGGCAGCAGCGTGTCTCTGGCCAGCGAACTGTGGCGCATGTTCCTTTTGATTATGATTATAGCCCTGATAGCCGAAGCCATGTTGAGTCTTCCTGAACGTCGGTCGAAGACGTCATCCGCTGCCCCCGGCACATCGGATGCTGCTGCCGACTTTGCAGTCGCCGGCCAGTCAGGTTCTGCTCCCATGAGACCTTCCCTATGACGTTTTACTGGACGCCGGCATCATTGACGCTCTCGGTGATCATCATGATCATCGCAGCGGTCTGCTGCTTCGTCGGCTGGAGTCGCAGCGGGTTCGCACGATCCATAGGGATGCTGGAAGGCTTCCGTATTCTCCTGATCACATTGGCCGTGTTTTCTCTGAACCAGCCGGAGATCACCGAACTGGTTCGCCCGGATGACCAGCCGGTGCTTGTGGTGATGCATGACCAGTCGCACAGTATGGAAACACGGGATGTACTTCCGTCGAGCAGCGGGAAATCAGTGACTCAGCCGGTCTCACGTGCAGAAGAGGCGCGCCTGCTGCTCAGCGATGATGTGTGGGATCCTTTGAAACACCGCCTCAAAATCGTGGCAGAACCGTTTTCATCGGAGCTTGCCGAGCCAGCAGCAGGCACTGACCTCAACTCAGCCCTCGCATCCCTCAGCAATCGTCACCCGGAACTTCGTGCCGTCGTTCTGTTGTCTGACGGGGACTGGAACACCGGCAAGTCTCCGTCATCCGCCGCCACGGATTTGAGAATGCAGAACACCCCGGTGTTCTCCGTGGGTATGGGCAGTGAAGACCGGCTTCCGGATGTTGAGCTGGTCAGTAACAGCGCTCCCACCTTCGGATTGGCAGGTAAGTCAGTACGAATTCCATTTCGATTGTCAAACTGGCTGGCCCGTGACCTGGCAATTGTTGTCACCGTCAGTGGAACTGGCGGGGATGTTGTCGAGAAGACCGTGCATGTCCCGAGCATGGGACAGTCAAATGACACCATCGCCTGGAAGCCGAAGAAAACCGGTAACTACGATCTCACCGTATCCATCCCGGTGATTCCTGAAGAAACTCTTAGGGACAACAACGAAGTCAGTCTGCCGATCAACATCCGCAACGAAGCGCTGCGTGTGTTGGTTGTGGAATCATTTCCACGTTGGGAATACCGATATTTGAGAAACGCTCTGGAGCGCGATCCCGGCATCGAAGTGAATTGTCTGCTGTTTCATCCCGGCCTGGATCACGTGGGAGGAGGGAGAGGCTACCTGGACCAGTTCCCTGACAATAAGACGCTGTTTCAATACGACGTAGTTTTCCTGGGTGACGTTGGAGTCACCGCGAAACAACTCACGCTGGATGACTGTGAGAATATTCGACAACTGGTTCGCAGTCATGCGGGCGGACTGGTTTTGCTGCCCGGATTTCGTGGGCAACAGGACACGCTCCTGACCACAGCGCTGAACGAACTCTGTCCTGTCGTGTTCGACCCGACGCAGCCACGCGGGATCGGTGCCACAGAGCCTGCGCGATTTGCTCTTACAGAATCTGGGCGTCGCAGTCTGTTGACACGACTGGAAGCCGATAATGAACGTAATGAAGAGATCTGGCGTTCATTGCCTGGTTTTCAGTGGTACGCAGCCACGATACGAGCCCGCATTGGTACGGATGTACTCGTGACACACGATTCCGAATCGACGCGTTTTGGTCGTGTTCCACTGATTGCGACGCGGACATCCGGTACCGGAAAAGTTCTGTTCATGGGTACGGATGGTGCCTGGCGCTGGCGAAAGGGAGTGGAAGACCTGTACCACTACCGCTTTTGGGGACAGGTGGTGCGCTGGATGGCGTACCAGCGCAATATGTCTCAGGGAGAATTCATGCGACTGTTTTATTCGCCTGATCGTCCGGAAACTGAAAACGTTCTGACACTGAATGCCAACGTCATGAAGACGAACGGAGCGCCGCTGCGCGATGGTACAGTGGCCGTCCAGATTCGCACTCCGTCCGGTCAGACCGATTCCGTACGACTGGCTTCGACCGGTGATGACTCCTGGGGCCTGTTCACAGGGTCATTCACACCGACAGAAGGCGGTCAGTATCAGTTGCTCACCACCTGCATGGAAACCGGCGCACGTCTGGAAACCGTCATTTCGGTCCAGAGTCAGGAGCGGGAACGAACCGGGCAGCCGGCTCGTTTCGACGTGCTGAAAGAAATCTCAGAAATCAGTCGCGGCAGTCTGACACAGATTGCTGATATCGAAGAACTGGTGAAGGAACTGTCCGCGTTGCCGGTACCGGAGCTGACGACGCGACGTTTTCGCATCTGGAGTCATCCGCTGTGGGGGGGTCTGCTGATCCTGCTGCTGGGCGGATTCTGGTCTGCCAGAAAGCTTGCCGGACTGGCCTGACTGCTGCGCAACGATTCATGGCTTGTACCACCAGAGTCCCCCGTCGTCTCTTCCTGTTGAATATTCGGCACGGCCAACGCGGTGGGGGTCGGAGAGCGGGGCCTGCACGGGACCAACAATCGTCCGTCACGGAACAATGATTCTGCCCTTGTACTGAATCAACCCAGGACGTCCACGGACTTTGACCTGAGTGCTCTGGATGCCGGGCGTTTGATTGCGAATTAACGCCGGTTCTCGTTTAATTCTCCTGTATTAAGCTCAACAGGATCGGGAGACAACGATGAAATTCTACCTGGCTGGTGAATGGCAGGAGCGCGACAACACGATCACAGTATCCAATCCCTTCAGTGGAGAAGTGGTCGATACTGTCCCGGTCGCATCTTCGGCCGATGTTGAACAGGCTCTGACTTCAGCAGTTGAAGGTGCCGCGACCATGGCTGCCGTCCATGCCTATGACCGCTACGTGATACTGCGCAGGACGGCGGATCTGATGCGTGAACGAGCCGACGACCTGGCTCGCACGATCAGTATGGAAGAAGGAAAGACTCTTGCTGAATCAATTGGTGAAGTCGATCGCTCGGCTCAGACAATGGAGCTGAGCAGCGAAGAAGCAAAACGGCTCGGCGGTGAGTTTCTGCCACTCGACGGAGGCAAGGGTACGGAAGGCAAAATGGGATTCACGCTGCGAGTCCCCTGTGGAGTCATCGCTGCCATCACGCCGTTCAACTTTCCATTAAATCTGGTTTGCCACAAAGTTGGCCCGGCGCTGGCAGCCGGAAACTCCGTCGTGTTAAAGCCTGCCAGCGACACACCACTGGTGGCGTTAAAACTGGTGGAGATTCTTCTCGAAGCAGGTGTGCCATCGTTGGCAATCAATTGCATCACGGGAAGCGGGCCAACTGTCGGCAGCGCAATCTGTGCCGATCCCCGCGTTCGCAAGATCAGTTTTACGGGCAGCCAGGAAGTCGGCGAACAGATCTGCAAAGTTGCAGGTCTGAAACGCGTGACGATGGAGCTCGGATCCAACAGTCCGCTGATCGTCATGCCGGATGCCGATATGGAGATGGTGACGAAAGCGACACTGGCGTGTGGCTACGCAAACGCCGGTCAGGTCTGCATTTCAGCTCAGCGGCTGATTGTGCTGGACGAAGTCCACGATGAACTGATCGGAACTCTCAAGCCGGGAGTCGAAGCGATTTCGGCAGGTGATCAAATGAGTGACGCCACACAAATGGGGCCGATGGTGCGTACTCAGGATGCGGAACGGGTTCACACCTGGATCAGTGAAGCCGTCAGCGCAGGCGCTCAGCTGGTTTGCGGTGGCGATCGCGACGGCGCCGTAATCCAGCCTGCTTTGCTGGACCGGGCGACACCGGATATGAAGGTTGTGCGCGAAGAGGTATTCGGACCGGCCGTTGCCGTGTTGCGGGCGTCGAACATCGATGACGCCATCCGTATGGCTAACGATACAAACTATGGGCTCAGTGCCGGCGTGTTTACTCAGAACATCGATACTGCCATGAAGTTTGCCCGACATATTTACAGCGGCAACATCCACATCAACTGGGGCCCGATGTGGCGGACAGACCTCATGCCATATGGTGGCCTTAAGGACAGCGGTCTCGGCAAAGAAGGCCCGAAATACGCAATCGAAGAAATGACGGAAATGAAAACCGTGGTCATCCATACCAAAGAATGAACGTTCGATTGATCCGCAAGCCCAGATGGATCTGCAGCCTGCCCGGCATCCCGTACACCGAACCGGATTCTTTCAGAACAGTGAACGCCTGAGCGTCCTTTGGCCGGAACGGTTTTCAGCCTTATACTCTATGACCATGAACTCCGCTGACAACCCGGAGCCCGCTTATAGGTATTACCGACTATGATAACCAAAGATGAACTGATCACAGAAATCCATCGTGTTCGAGAATACAGCAACAGGATCATTCACAACATTGATGTCTCTGACTGGTTCCGGCAGCCGGAGCAAGTCACCCATGTTGCATGGCAGGTCGGACACATGGCGGTGGCCGAGTACGGACTGGGATTGAAACGTATTCTGGATGACACCCGGGATCACAAATCGCCTCTTCCCGACAGCTATTTCACCCTGTTTGGCAAGGGGTCTGTACCTGACAGTGACCCGATCGCCTATCCGGCTCCCGACCGGATCCTTGATGTTTTCGATACCGTTCACCAGGTGGTTCTGGAAAACCTGAAACACGTTCCCGATGCCCAACTTGATCAGCCTGTCGAGGGCACGCACCCGATGTTTACTGACAAACGGGGCTGCCTGAGATGGCTGATGCAGCACGAATTTTCCCACGCCGGCCAGCTTGGACTCCTGCGCCGGCAACTGGGCCATGCTCCGCTGTGGTAGTATGTGTCCTGTTCTCTGGTGATGTTGACCGCCTTCATGATTCTGCTTATCCCCGGTCTTCATCAGCGCCACTGGCAGTCCATGTGACTTACGATATCCCGCAGAGCCTTCCGGTGTCGTCCGGCACTCGATACGGACATCCCAGGAACCCGGCATACCGCCCAAGCACCCCTGAAATGCCAACGGATCCTGTTGTACACCCGTCAGCTCTTTTCGCTGGCCGCGCTAAGGGATTCAGCGCCAGGTCATTCCGGACGCACGCATCGACTGACACGGTCAATGCAGTTCTCAAAGCAAAGTCGCAGGAAATAAAGAGGCAGCGTTCAGTCTCAACGCCTGCCCGATGCAAACTCTCCGGAGAAGATCACCTTCCCGAACAACTCCGGCCCCCAGAACGAGCCGGTTTTCGCCAGGGTGTCTGCCCACTGGCTGTAATGACAACTTCCGTCCGGCATATAGGCATGGCGATTCGGATTGAGTTTCCAGATGTCATTTGGCCTGGGCGGAAGACGGATCGAGGCATCAGAGAAATTTTCAAATGGAATAGCCATTTCCGTCGACCACGAACGGTCCGTGTCCTCGTGGTTGTTGAGTGTGCCGTCAATCGTCACCGCGACTTTTACTCCCTGAGAATCCCACGATAACTCTCTGGCATTTTTTTTTGTCCTGCCGAAATTTTTCTTCTGGATCCTTTTCCCGTTTCTGTCAAATTTCTCATCGTACAATGCTGCATGTGCGTTCGAATAGAAAGCGAAATGGCGATCCGGTTTCTTGATGTTTGGGGTGATGTAGACTTCCACACTGTCATCTTCGTAAATACGGCCGTCACGATCGTTGTGTATACTCAGCAGAGACCTGTCTTCGCATACATACGAAAAATAAAGATATTCATCATCCCAGAGTATTTTGAAAACGGTTTGCTCTTCCTGTCCCGTTTTCTTTTCCAGCAGCCCAAACACGAAGTCGCCGGCGCCTTTCGAGTTTTTCCAATCCTCCTCGTCAACCCGACCATCAATGGTGATCTTTGACCTCGCGCGGTGAATCACGTACGTCGGTACTTCCTCGACAGCAGCCTGCTTTGATTCCTTTGTTTCGTCGGCGCCGGTCCCGCCGACCAGGAAAATGTACAGGACACCAAACAGGCAAAGTTGACGAGAGAACAAGCGTTTCATGGCAGGTCCTTCACAAAGATCTCACTGGCGAATATCTGTCCATCATCATATGACACCGGTGATTCTAACACAGACTCCAAAGATCAAGGCGATTACTTAGTTTTCTGCCGTGAACCCGGGTGCTGTTTTCGAGAGGAACGTTTGACCACATTCGCGCCGTCAAGGAGGCTCGCACTCGCCGCGATTTCTCAGAAAGCAATTGATGACCTCTTCCTGCGCAGAGAAGCGAGAGGGAAAATCAACTGCAACCTTTTTTCCGGGCCCTTTTTAATGTCCCACCGCTGAATCAATGACTGACCTCACAACCATGCATCTTCAAACCCGCCAGGAGAATGCTGACAACCGGCCGGATCTGTGACCTCCTGAATGTCCTGCGAAAGTGTGCTTCAGGAGTGTGCAGAGTCCTGAAGGCCAGTGATCACGTATATTGACTGGCAATTTGTCTGGAATCATAACCGCAGGACCAAATATCCTGGGTTGTCCCAGGTACTGATGAACCAAAGCTCGCTTGCTTAGTGTTCTACTATCATGGAAACAGGCCAGCTTTCAGGAAAAATCTATTCATGAAAAAACACCAGTCTCTTGCCAAATCGTCCTTTTACAGTGCGGTTGTAACAGGTGTTGTCTGGTATGTCGTCAACGGTTACGGCGAGGGCTGGTGTGAACGTCAGCCATTCCCGCTGAATCACTGGTTTGCCTGCGTGGTGATTGCCGCATTGCTTGTGGCGATCAGTGTTCAGGTCTCCGCAATGGTGCGCCGTAACCGCCGGTTGTCTATGGAATCGGCTGCCGGGCTGCTGGGGCTGTCATTTGAATCATCGGTTACCAAAAGCCAGCTTGGGCGACCGCATTCGCTGAGGGTTTTTGATCACTGGGATCAGGGCCTGAATCTGATGCGGGGCGTCGTAAACAATATGGAAGTGGCTATTTTCGACTTGCATAAAAAGATCGGATCGAACAGAAGAATTGGAGAAACCAGTCACAAAACTTTTAGAGAAGAACGTCAGACTGTGTTTATTTTCCAGCTGCCCCGGTCGAGTGAGTTTCGGATGCAGTTGCTCCGCAAACGCGATCTCTCATTTCGTATACGTATGATGGGATATGATGGAGTCAAAATTAATCCGGACGGGGATACAGCATCAGAGGCCGTGCGTCAGTTAGTCGAGCAATTCAATCGTGATGTGATGGTCACACAGGGCTGGAGTGACCGCGCCGTCAGCACTTCGGCTGACCGGATCGCACCGGAGGTTTTCCTGGCGGGTGTGGAAAAATACGTCAGCTTAAAACTGATGCGTCACCTGTTGTCGTCGGCGGGGTGGAATCTGGAACTGGGCGAGTCACATGTGGCAGTCTGGATGCAAAACAAGCTGCAGGCGCCGTCTGCAATTCGACATCTGCTTTCTGAAGCCCAGGAGGTCTGTCGGCTGTTGTCTGTTAACACAGCGTCGGACCGTGGGACAAAACTCACCGCCAGCGGCGTAACTTCAGCGGGAGAAGAAATTCCATTCAAGTCATTTGCCTGGATTGCCGTAGGTGGGTGCCTGGGAATGGTGACAGCGGTGGTGGTGATGATCCCGTTGTTTCTGCTGTTTGTCGAGACATCTCCCTGGCTCGTATTTGCGTTTCCTGTCACAGCGATGGTTTTGATGATTGTCGGCGTGCGAATCGCCGTTGTGTTACAGAATAAATAACCCCCCCCCCCGGTTCAAAAACTCTCGGGATCTGATGTGTTATGCAGCGACTCTGCGCCATTACATTAATTGCTGTCTGCCTACTGGTCCTGTTGAGCAGCAGTCAGACGGTCAGTGGTGAGGAACTCTTTTTCCCGGTGGATTCCCGCCGGGCCCGGGCATATCTTGCCATCCCCAGCGGGGACGGTCCGTTTCCAGCCGTGGTTTTCCTGCATGGAGGCCTGGGGTCGAGAATTGGCGGCGACCCTGCTGCTGTTGCTGACGCTCTGGCTGATGCCGGGTTTCTGGGGTTTGCTCCGATCAGAGGGAGCGCTCTGGCGATGAAGGAGAGTGTTTTGGAGACAGCGGCAGCCCTCAGTTTCGTAACAGGCTTAAGAAAAGCCGACAGCACACGATTGGCCATTGTCGGGTTTTCTCGTGGCGGTCTGCTGGCTTTCATGTCGTCAACAGCGCGACGAGACCTCAAAGCTGTTGTGCTGCTGGCCCCTGCCCGAGGCAGAGGGGCGCTCCGTCGATCTCTCGTCCACGCCAAAAACGTATCAGCGCCGACATTGATACTCGTGTCAAAAAACGACAACCGGCAGGCAGACCACGTGAGTATTGCCCGCCAAATTCATGCGTCCCTCCAACAGTCTGAAAAACAGACAGAACTGATCATCTATCCACCCTGGGAAAATGACGGACACCGTTTGTTCTTTAAGGTCCGGCCATCGTACTGGAAGGACGTGCAGAAGTTTCTCACAGTGCATTTGAATCGCTGATACGGGAACGGACAGCGGGATTCACCAGGCTGGGCTGGAAACCAGCGAGTTGTATCAGCGGGTATTTTGCCGTTCGTTTTTCCTCAAGCCTGATGCTGTTACAGCTCAGCAAGGCAGTGCGACCGGTCACTGTGAGTCTGCCGCAGGACCAGCAGATGATCCGGATTCCCCACAGTACAGTTCGGGAGAATTTCCAATTTCATCGCAGCGCTTTGCTGACCGGATGCCTGTACACTATTTGACAGCCGTGTAGCCGAACGGGTTATTTGATACCGGGACAGGGCACGCCAGTCAGGGGCCTTCAGTCTGATCTTTGTCGACGGATGTGTAATACAGCGGCGACACTGAGACAGTTCATTCTCTTTCAGTATACCGTGATGAAAACAGTCAAATTCCACGCGTGGTGCACGAATGTCCTGGGGCAAACAGGACCTCGAATGCCTTGGGGTCGACGCTGCTCCATGATATTTACTGTACTGGTCTGTTCCTGTGCTGTCGCCAGAGCGCAGCCGGCGGCGTCGGATCAGATTGATTTCAATCGCGACATCCGTCCGATTTTATCCACTGGCTGCTTCACGTGTCATGGTCCGGATGTAAGCCGACGACAGGCAGAATTGCGACTCGACCGGCGTGAGACAGTGTTTGCTGAACGCGACGGAAAGCCTGTTCTTGTTAAAGGCGACCCGGCGGCAAGCGAATTATATCGAAGAATCACATCGACCGACCCTGACCTGCGCATGCCACCGGTGGACTCCGGTCACACGCTGACAGTGGAACAGATCGAGCTGGTCCGTCTGTGGATCGAGGAGGGGGCTGAATGGCAGGGTCACTGGTCCTTTCTCCCCATGCAGCGGCATCCGATTCCACAGGTCAATGATACCACCTGGCCGCAAAATGCTGTTGACTACTTTATTCTGGCGCAGCTGGAGCGTGCCGGACTCAAACCGTCGTCGCAAGCGGACAAGCGGACATTGATTCGACGACTGTCACTTGATCTGGCGGGCCTGCCACCCGGGCCGGAGGAAGTCACGGCGTTTCTCGCCGACACAAGCCCCGCCGCGTACGACAAAGCAGTGGACCGGCTGCTCACCTCACCCGCCTACGGGGAACGAATGGCACTGAACTGGATGGATGCTGCGCGGTATGCAGACACTCACGGCTACCATGAAGATTATCATCGCGACATGTGGCCATGGCGGGACTGGGTGATCAATTCCTTTAATGCAAACATGCCCTTCGACCAGTTTACGATTGAGCAGCTGGCGGGCGACCTGTTGCCTGAGAAAACGAACAGTCAGATCGTGGCCACTGGTTTCAACCGCAATCACGGAGTGACAGCTTCGGGCATTTCCGAAGAATACCGCGTTGAATATGTTTTGGACCGAGTGCGTACAACGTCGACGGTGTGGCTCGGCCTGACGATGCATTGTGCTCAGTGTCATGACCACAAGTATGATCCTATTTCGCAGGCCGAGTTTTACCGGTTCTTTGCCTGGTTCAATTCGATCACTGACAAAGGCGTCGAGAATCGGACCGGCAACGTCGATCCGCTGGTGAATGTGGACTCGCCGGATCTGGCAATGACTCTGGCCAGGCTGAAGCAAGGAATCTCACAACTGCAAGAGGCGAAACAGCGGCGAGACTCCAATGTGGCTTCGGAGGCAGTGACTGAGTGGGAACAAGGACTGTCTGTGAAAGACGGCATCGGCAGGTTACCACCGCCGAACGACCTGCTGTTCCACTATCCGCTTGACTCAGCGAACAATGGCTATGTGGCGAATATCGCTGGAAAAACCGGCAACGGAATGCTCAAGGGCAACCCTGTCTGGACACCCGGCCGGTTCATCGATGCTTTGACCTGTGACGGTGCGACGTACGTCGACGTGGGTGACACGGCAGGTTTCGAACGAACCGATGCGTTCTCGTACGGCGCATGGATTCGACCGAAGGGGAGCGGTGCCGTGATTGCCCGCCTGGATGATGCTGACGCGTATCGCGGCTGGGACCTGCTCGTTACGGGAGAACATGTCGAAGCCCATCTGATCCATCGCTGGCCTGACAACGCGATCCACGTAAAAACGAAAGAGCCACTGAAGCTTGATCAGTGGATTCATCTGTTTGTCACTTATGACGGGTCAGGTAACGGCACCGGTCTTCACATCTACTTCAACGGCACATTGCAGCCGGTTGATGTCAAACACAACCAATTGACCGACACGATCAGGACAAAGAAGCCTCTGCACATTGGGCGGCGGAATCCGTCTGCATTTTTTTCCGGTGCTATCGATGATGTCCGCATCTACGGTCGCAGTCTGACCGTGGCCGAGGTTTCCACGCTGGCCGGTACCAACCCCGTTGGTCCGATCCTGGCGATTGCTCAGCGGGATCGCACGGAAAAACAACAATACATTCTTCGCCAGTATTATCTCGACAATCATGATGCTGAATACAGGCAACTGGATGCCGAACTTCACAGGCTGCGTGACGGTGAAACGAAGATTCAGGAGCAGTCCGCAAAGTTAACCGTAATGGTCATGCAGGACATGAAAACGCCGCGGTCGACGTTCATTCTTAAACGAGGAGCGTACGATCAACATGGTCAAATGGTCCGGCCAGGCACGCCGGAGTTCCTGCCCAGGCTGGGGGATGCTTCAGAGCCAAACCGTCTGACTCTGGCGCAATGGCTTGTCGATCCGGACCATCCGCTTACCAGCCGCGTGGCGATCAACCGTATGTGGCAAATGGTGTTCGGTATCGGCATTGTGAGAACATCTGAGGATTTCGGTACGCAGGGCGAACTACCCAGTCATCCCAGGCTTCTGGACTGGCTGGCCACGGAGTTTGTTCGTGTCGGCTGGGATGTTAAGCGGATGATGAAGCTCATCGTGACCTCGGCTGCTTATCGACAGTCCTCAAAGGTGTCAAAAGCCGAGTTCAACCGGCACCCGGAGAATCGGTTACTCAGTCGCGGACCACGTTTTCGATTACAGGCCGAGCTGATTCGTGATAATGCGCTGGCAGCCGGTGGGCTGCTGCTGACGCACCTCGGCGGTCCCAGCGTCAAACCTTACCAGCCAGCAGGACTGTGGAAGGAGACGTCGAACCGAGGATACGAACAGGACCACGGAGAGAAACTGTATCGCCGCAGCCTGTACACGTACTGGAAGCGATCTGTTCCGCCGCCAAATCTGTTTGCCATCGACGCCCCGACCCGCGAAACCTGCATCGTCCGTCGCCAGCGGACGAATACACCGCTGATGGCCCTGGTGATGATGAACGACCCCACGTTCGTTGAAGCATCCCGAGCGCTGGCCGAACGTGCGTGCGAGGAGGCCGTCGACCCGCAGAGCCGTATCACGTTGATGTTCAGGAGGGCGACAGCGCGGCGACCGGAAGCTGTGGAAGCCGATGTTTTGTTTACCGTTTACCAGCGGCAGCGGGACGTCTTTGAACGGGACCACGAAGCCGCTGTGAAGCTGCTGTCTGTGGGTGAATCACAGCGAAACGAGGCCCTCGACCCCACCGAGCACGCTGCCTTGACCACCATCGCCAGTATCATTCTGAATATGGACGAGACGATTACGAAGGAATGAATTGATGAACCCACTGCGTGAATTTGAATTGTTAATGAACCGTCGCCGACTGCTGAGTCAGACGGCAGGGAGTCTCGGGACCGCAGCACTGGCTTCGCTGGTCGATCAGGATGTCCTGGCTGACTCAGAAATTCCAGGTAATTCGACCAGTGGGCTCACGGGGCTCCCGCACTTCGCACCCAAAGCCAAACGAGTGATTTTTCTCTTTCAATCCGGTGCACCCTCGCAGATTGATCTGTTTGAAAACAAACCGAAGCTCCGGAAGTTCCACGGCACAGAGCTGCCCAGTTCCGTTCGCCGAGGACAGCGCATCACGGAAATGACACAAAACCAGAAGAGCTTTCCATGCGCCTCATCGATTTTCAGGTTCAAACAGCACGGTGAATGCGGCGCCTGGATCAGCGAGGTGCTTCCCCATACGGCGTCCGTTGCTGACGACATCGTGATCGTTCGTTCGATCAACACCGAAGCCATCAATCACGACCCGGCCATCACTTTCATTAATACCGGGACACAGCAATTGGGCAAACCAAGTATGGGTTCCTGGCTGAGCTACGGCCTTGGCAACGAAAGTCACGATCTGCCGGCCTACATCGTTCTAATTTCCCAGGGGACCGGACTTGCAGGTGGGCAGCCTTTGTTCTCTCGGTTATGGAGCAGCGGCTTCCTCCCTTCGAGTCATCAGGGCGTGCGATTCCGAAGTGGCAACGACTCCGTGCTGTACCTGTCTGATCCGCCAGGCCTGGACAGAGACAGCCGCAGGGCCATGCTGGATGGACTGGCTCAGCTCAATCAAATCAAATCCGATGCGTTCGGTGATCCGGAGATTCTCACCCGGATTGCGCAATATGAAATGGCGTTTCGCATGCAGTCGTCTGTGCCGGAGTTAACAGACCTGCAGGATGAGTCGAAAAGTGTATTCGATCTGTATGGTCCCGCTTCACGCAATCCTGGAACATACGCGGCCAATTGTCTGCTCGCGCGACGACTGGTCGAACGTGGAGTCCGGTTCATTCAACTGTTCCACCGTGGTTGGGATCAGCACGGCGACCTTCCGAATCAAATCCGTGGACAATGTTCCGACGTCGATCAGGCTTCCGCAGCTTTGATCAGCGACCTGAAGACACGCGGTCTGCTTGATGAAACACTTGTCATCTGGGGTGGGGAATTCGGTCGTACCACTTACGCTCAGGGTAAATTAACCCGGGAAAAATATGGTCGCGACCACCACGGCCGCTGCTTCACCGTCTGGATGGCCGGCGGCGGTATTCAGGGTGGAGTTCAGCACGGCCAAACGGACGACTATTGCTACAACGTCGTTAAAGATTCCGTTCACATCCGTGACCTGAATGCCACCATCCTGCACTGTCTGGGAATTGACCACGAAAAGTTGACGTTCAAATTTCAAGGTCTTGATCAACGCCTTACCGGTGTCGAACCAGCAAACGTTGTGAAGCAGATCCTTGCATAGACACATTGGCTGAAGGACAGTCCCGCTGTTCTTCCCAGCCTCCCGAAAACTCCCGGCCGGTGACGGACTAACCGACGACAAACAAACGATTCGGATCCGGTTCAGCGGCATCGATTGCCCCGAAGGAGGCCTGCAGTTCGGGAACAGTACGACGGACACACTGAAGGCTGCCATCCTGCACCATATCTGAAGATCGTCTTATATGCCGATGACCACTGCAGTCGCGTGGCCGATGACACCGATCACGATGGCACATTGACCAGTCCGACACTGGCCAGGGCTGGTATGGCGTGCCATGATGTGAGGCACGGGTGAGTCATTATGTTCGCTGAAGACCGACCCGGACGGACCTGTGCCCAAAAAGAGAATAACGATCTGTTTCTGTCGTATACCGCTGGTTGGCGCAGCACTGGCCAGCCACACAAAACAGTGACCGGACTCCGAAAGACATCAGCGCAGCTGCGCGTAAAAAAATCTGGTGGAACTGCAATGAAGATATTAAGGAGAGATTTTCTGAAGTCCGGTACGGCTCTTGTTAGCGGGTCAACTGTCGGCCGCTGTTTAGAAGCTGCTGACCGGGCGGGTTCAAAGTATAACTGGGGCCACACGATGGACTTTGGCCAGCAGTACCACGTCCGGATGATGGACATTATGGAAATGATTCGCCGGAACGAGATGGACCTCATCGGCGATCTGTCCAGCCGCATGGCCGAATGCCTGGCAAAGGAAGGTAATGTCTGGATGCAGTCCCAGATGGGACACATGCCCACCAACGAGTTCAGTCAGGACCACGAGGCAAATCCACAGTTTCTCAAAAGCAGCACGTCATTGGACGTGAAGACGCACAGGTATGACCGAATGCAGCCCGGCGACGTCCTCATGACCAACTACGTGAACGAGCAGGTTCGCGCCGTACGGGACAGGGGTGTGTACGTGATTGGTGTCCCGGTGTGTTACATCGACAACGAGTCTGCTCCGCGCGGATACGTGGTTCCCAACGCCAACGACTGGCTGCTGGGCGATGTTTCCAGCGTCATCCTCCAGAGCTACATCCCTTATACCCAGGGGATCGTGGATTGTCCGGAGATTCCCGAGATGAAAATCTGTCCGAGTTCTTCCAACTCGCTGTGCAGTCTCTACTGGATGTTCCAGGCGGAGGTGGCCAGCAAGTTTACCAACAAGACGGCCAGATATGTTGACAAGTCGGCCCTGTTTCTGGACACGCTGCTCGAACGGATCAGCAGAGCGTATTCTCAGCAGAAAGATTATCTGTTCGACCATGCCCCGGCCGTGGCCAAACGGATTGGAAACGGAGCCCATTATCACGCGTTCAGTGATCCGGGTGCGGTCAGTCACGAAGCCACCGGTGTCGCGATGGGCCCCATGATGACCAACGCCTTCAGTGGTCTTCTTAAGGGTGGCGCCGCCGACAGGACAAAAGGGGACGTGTTCCTGCTGGCTTGTACGGAGCCCGATTCCCCTGTCGTCGTCAAGAAAGCGCAAGAGTCCCGGGAAAACGGGATGTTCGTTGTTTCCATCGGGCCGGGAAACTCGGCCCAGCTTCGCAAATATTCCGACGTTTTTATTGATAACTTTAGTCCCGAGGGCCACGGGTTGATCGAGATTGCGGGACTGGATAAAAAAGTGGCGACGGTGGGAGACATTATCAACAACTGGCTCATGTGGATTTTCACGGCGCAGTTCGTGGACGAAATGGTCCGCCGCGGCTGGGTGCCCTGGTTCTGGATGGGAGGTTTCCGAATTGGCGGCGGTCCATACAACACAGCGAACCTCCCGTTTTTCATGGACCAGGGGTTCTAAGCCGGTGAATATTTTCTCCGTTCTGTTCTGACAGATCGCAAATTCGCGTACTTCGTGGCGAAGTCGTTCCTGACGAACCGGTTCGACCGTTCTGTGATCATGCGACCCAGGGTGTCCGCGGTGAGTTACAGTGTTGACCGGGCGATCCGGCAATACCCGTCCGTGCCACGTTCTGAAATATCGGATCGCTTCAAAGCCGGCTGATTCGACTGACATTCGGAATATTGCCGCCTGTCCTTTGTCAGGTGCACCAGCGGACAGCTCATCGATTTTCCGGGGTCCGGGAGTTAACATTCGCTGCCGAAATTTCGGCCGGGGTAATGCCGGAACCAAACGTATACAATCAGGAATTTATCTCAGCCATGAGTAAACCTTTCAGACTGGCCGTGGTCGGCGTAGGGCGCATCGGTGTGTTCCACGCCCGTCACGTGCAGGAGCTGGCGAACGAGCGCGGCGATTGTGTTCTGGCGGCAGTCGTCGACGGCTACGGCGACCTGGCCGAGCGGGTGGCAGCGCAATTACAGGCCGGCCAGAAGAGGCCGATCGCGGTATTTAAAGACATACAGGAACTGGTCGATGCCGATCAGATCGACGGCGCTTTTATTGCCTCGCGCACCGAAAACCACTACCGCGAGGCAAAAACGCTGATTGACGCCGGACGGCGAGTGCTGTTGGAAAAGCCGTTGACGCATTCGCTGCACACAGCGCGCGAATTCACCACCTACCTCGACGTTGACAGGTTTCGACGCACGGCACTTATGCAGGCCTTCATGCGTCGTTTCGATGCACCACTGTTGTTTGCCAAAGAGCATTTGGATCAGGGGGTGATAGGCACACCGTTCAAAATTGTCTCGATCCTCGAAGACCCGTTACCACCACCGGAAGGCTACAACAGTTCCGGGTTGCTCTCGGATATGGCGGTGCACAACGTCGACGAGATTCTCTGGCTCGCAGGGCAGGTGCCGGAGCGGGTCGCTGGTTTCGGCAGCCTGCTCTACAACCAGCAGATCACCGATGTCGAAGAGGACTACGACGACGCCTTTTTGCAGATGTTCTTCAGCAGCCCGCTCGTCGGGCAGATAACGGTGAGCCGCAACCATGTGGCCGGCTACCGCAACGAAACCTGTATTTACGGCCCGGATGGATACATCCATGTGGGGGCTTTTAGCAATGATCCGCTAAACGTGGATGTCGACGTCGTGGGGCGGCAGGGGTCGATCGACAGGCGGGTGTTTACGCTGTGCGACTACGGCACAGACGTACCGGTTTTTATCCAGCGATTTGGTCCGGCCTACAAGTCCGAGCTGGCCCATTATATCGATCACTGTTTGAGCGGAGCGCCGTTTGACGTCGACCAGCGGGACGGGCTCAGGGCGCTGGAGCTGGCGGTTGTGGGTAGTGGTGCGTTGCGCGGGAAAGAGGAAGGGGTGGCGCTTAATCTTGTTTAGATTCACGATCCGTCAAAATCTGCAGGGAAATCGTTGGCGAATGGCCCTTTGGAGTCCACTTCAGTTCGTGGTGTCACCTCGGGTGTCCAGACGCTGATCAGCCTTTCCAAGATACGAGATTTGAAACTATTCAACTTCGCAAAATTCAGCACACAATCGCACGGGGTGGCATCAGTCGTAATCCATCTGCATCTCAACTAATTGGAATTATGCGCGGGCAAATCATACTATCAACCTGGCTGTTTGGTTTGACTGCTCTGTCGGCGATCGGCCAAACCCAGAAATTCGCCACCCAATATTCGCTGGATTCCGATGCCATTCCGGCTGCGGTCCGGCAACCTGGGCGGAACGCCCCTTGGCGCGGAACCGAGCCGGGACCGGTGGCTGACCTGAAGGTTTTCACCAGGGAGCATCCGGGTGTTTTGTGGATGGGTGGCAGCGAAGGCGCTGCCCGGTTTGACCCGGGCGCCGAACATCGATGGGACCGCTGGCAGTATTTCCATGGACGCCGCTGGCTGCCCGACAACCATGTCCAGGATATTTACCTGGAAGAATTGGCCCCTCACCGGCGCGTCTGGATCCGGACCCGGACCGGCGTTTCCCTGATCGAGTGGCGCCCAATGAGCTTGCCCGAAAAGGCCGCCCATTATGAGCAGAAGATCGAGCAACGCCAGCTTCGCCATGGGTTTGTCAGCGGCGTTCATTTGAGAATCCCGGACGACTTGGATTCCAGCATAAATGTGCACAGTGACAATGACGGACTTTGGACGGCCATGTATCTGGGTTCCCACGCCTACCATTTTTCCGTCACTGGAGATCTCGCCGCCCGAAACAGGACGCGTCGATCCCTCCAGGCGCTCATGCGGCTTGAGTCCATCACAGGAGTGCCCGGCTTTTACGCCCGCTCCTTGGTCTCCAAAAGTGAGCCCCTACCGGGAAGCGGCGAATGGCATCCCACTCCCGACGGCAAATGGCACTGGAAAGGCGACACCAGTTCGGACGAAAGTGTCGGGCATTATTACGCCTACGCCCTTAATTTCGACCTCGTGGCCGACGACGCTGAAAAGGCTGAAATCGGAAAGGTCGTGGCGCGGATGGCTGATTATCTGATCCAGAACGACTACGACATGCTCGATCTGGACGGCAAACCGACACGCTGGGGCCGATGGTTCGAGCACTATTACAAACCGAGGAGGGCCAATACGAGGCGGCACTCAACTCCCTGGAGCTGTTGTCATTCCTGAAAACGACCCATCACATTACCGGCGATGAAAAATACCACCAGGCCTACCACGACCGAATCCAGCGGGGATATGCGCGACACATGCGGAATTACCGGCGCTGGCTCGGTGGCGGGAAGATCAATTTTGGAGACGACGAACTCGCTTTTCTCTCCTACGATCCTTTGTTGCGTTATGAGAAGGATCCCGAACTTCGTGCCATCTACCTGGACGGGCTGTGCTTCACCTGGGGGGGGGGATTCGATCCGACTGCAATCCCCTCTGGAATTATATTGCCGTGGCTTCCGGTGCGAACTGGATGGCCCCGGCCATCCCAGAGCAATCCCGCCGAACCCTGAAGCGGATCCCGATGGATCTGCAACAGTGGCAGGTCAAAAACTCCCACCGGCTGGACGTCTCCTTCCGGCCGGACAAGGACCGCTTTAGTCGCCTCCAACTGGTCCGGTTACCCGCGCCGGACGAAAGGCCGATGTCCAAGTGGAACAACAATCCCTACGTCCCCGACGGTGGCAGCAACGGCAGTGATGAGGAGGCAGGCACTATGTTTTTGCTGCCCTACTGGATGGGGCGCCACCACGGCTGGGTGGAATGATCCAGAGCTGCGATGGTCAGTCCACAAGACAAGTGATTTTACCCAAAATTTGACCCTCTGCCCCTCTCATCGATTCAAGACGGATCTGATTTTTGAATTGCCCAGAATACCTCTTTGTCCAATTTTGCGAGAATCGAAATCCATGATCAACAAATCGACCCTTCTAATTGGCTTACCCCTCCCCCCTCTAATCGCAAAACTGGGGCTTCAAAAAAGTTGTAACCCTATGTTGTAACCCTATGTTGAAATCTGTGCATATTCAGGTTAACTTGGGTATAATGGCAGAAGAATAATAGTCCTTGTTTTTCGGGGACAATATATGTAAGTTTCCGCGAGTTAACTCAGGGATATAGGCCACTTTAAGATTACGAAACACCTGCTCTACCACTGAGCTCCACTGGCCTTAGGACTTGGCCAAGGTCAGTGGCTGAAACCGAAGATGACGGAGTGGTGGTCCTGGGCAGGGAAGAACGGGATAAGTATAGGCGAGTTAAAACACCGATTTTGGCTGAGCAGACGAAAGAATTGACCATGCACCGTATGACCGCAATGTTGTTCATTTGCCTGGCAGGATGCCAGCAACAGTCTTCAGCTCCGCTTGAAGAGTCCAGTCAGGAGACACCCACGCCCAAAGAACAGACCGAAGGTGTCCGCAGCGTGGAAGAACAGCTGGAAAATCTGGGAGCCACCATCGGCATGAATGAAGAGGGTGAGATTATTGAGGTCTCCCTGAGCCGCACACAGACCACAGACGCCGGGCTGGTACAGCTTGAACAGCTGACCAGTCTGGAGACTCTCGAACTCAGCGGAACGCAGATCAGCGACGCGGGGATGGTGCATCTTGAAGGGCTGACCAGTCTGAGTTATCTCGACCTCTATAACACCGAGATCAGCGATACGGGGCTGGTGCATCTTGAGGGCCTGACTAATCTGACGAAACTCTGGCTCAACAGCACCCGGATCAGCGACGCAGGGCTGGTGCATCTTGAGGGCCTGACCAATCTGCAGGACCTTGTCCTTTACGACACTCAGACCACCGACGAGGGCGTTGCCAGGCTAAAAAAGACGTTGATCAGGTGTGAGATCAGACGCTAACCGCGGTGGTCGCAGAATTTGTAAATGCCGCGGAACTGACGGCAGATGAGCCAGGAACTGCGGGAGGTATAGTGCTGACTCACCGACGCTGGTTGTTTACGAATCAGCTCCGGCTCGTCACACTGTGACGATTTGAAGCACAAAGGCTTGCGAGTGTCCATCAGAAGTTGCGACAATGTCCACGCTCCTGGTGAAGTCTCCCGCAAATCTCAACCGGTTTCAGCTTAATGCACATGCGGCAGTCAACCACCGTCAAAAAGTTACTCAAACATCCGATGGCATTACACAGAATACAGACTGCCATTGCCTGTATGCTGCTGGGAGCGGTGTCCCTGCCGGCTCTGTCGCAGGACGAGCGACCGGTTGACTTTCAGCGGCAGATCAGACCGATTCTTGCCGAGCACTGCCTGCAGTGTCACGGACCGGATGAGGGAGCTCGCCAGGCGGACCTGCGCCTGGACCTTCGCGAAATTGCCATCTCGCCGCGAGATTCCGGCCAGGTGGCGATCGTTCCGGGCAAGCCCGGCCAAAGTGAGTTGCTGCGACGCGTGACGTCGAGTGACCCGGATGTGGTGATGCCGCCTCCTGATCAGAAGAATGCCCTGAATCCTGGGCAGATCGCACTGCTGCGAACGTGGATTCAGCAGAGTGCGCCCTGGTCCGGTCACTGGGCATTCACAGCACCGCTCCGACCGCAGGTTCCCGACGCCGCAGCCGATGTTGCAATTCACAACCCCATTGACGGTTTCGTTGCGCATCGGCTGCAGCAAGCGCATTTACAACCGTCGCCACCCGCCCAACCGGAGATTCTGTGTCGACGAATTTACCTCGATCTGATCGGTCTTCCTCCGTCACCGAGCGAGCTGGATAAATTCATAGAAGCGGCTGATAAAGACCTGCCTGCGGCCGTCGGGACACTCATCGAGCGCCTGTTGGCCAGCGAGCACTTTGGCGAGAAATGGGCACGCCACTGGCTCGATGTCGCCCGGTACGCGGACAGCAATGGCTACGAAAAGGACATGCGTCGCGAACAATGGGCATGGCGCGACTGGGTGATTGCGTCCATCAATAACGACATGCCGTACGATCAGTTTATCGTGGAGCAATTCGCCGGCGATCTGCTTGATAATTCAACACAGCAACAGCAAATCGCCACCGGCTTTCTCCGCAACGGAATGATCAATGAGGAAGGCGCGATCGTTCCGGAGCAGTTCCGTATGGAAGCGATGTTCGATCGCATGGACTGCATGGGTAAATCTGTACTCGGCCTTTCCATTCAGTGTGCCCAATGTCACAGCCACAAGTTCGACCCGATTTCGCAGGACGAATATTACGGGATGTTTGCCTTCCTGAATGACACGTCCGAGGCCCAATCACCTGTCTACACGGTCGAGCAGCACGCAAAAGTCGCCGGGATTCTGGCGGCGATTGAGGAAATTAACGAGCGTTTAAAGACCGGGCGGCCAAACTGGCAGCAGGAACTCAGCGCCTGGGAGGCTGGGCAACTGGCCTCTGCACCGAAATGGGAAGTCATCGATCCTTCCGAACTCGACTGGCCAGGGGGACTGAACCACCCTGATGAACTTGCTGATCACAGTGTCATGGTACTGGGACATCCAACACGAGAAGGTGAGATCCATGTGCGCGCCGCGCCGACCGTGAATGGTGTTACCGGCCTTCGTGTCGAGGCACTCACCTGTGCGGACCTGCCGATGGGCGGGCCTGGATTTAGTGATCTGGGAATGTTTGCGATCACCGAACTGACTGTCGAGGTGCAGAAGCCCGGCACCGCTGCGTGGGAAAAACTGCCGTTGAAGGAGGCATCTGCGGATTTTTCGGAACCGGAGCAGCCCATCGTGTCGATCTCCGGCGCCGAGATCGACGAGAACGATAAGCGACGTCTGGGACCAGTTTCCTTTCTGATTGACGGCGACGTCACCACGGCATGGCGGTCCGATCGTGGTACGGGCCGGCGGAATGTCCCGTCCGTGGCGGTAATCCAGTTCGCTGAGCCGGTGACGCTGGCTGCAGGAACACGACTTCAGATCAAGCTGATTCATAAGCATAACGCCGGCAAAGATAAGCGTGACGGCACGGTGCTCGGTCGCTCGCGGTTCTCACTCACAGTGTCGCCCAACCCGCACGCACCCGAATACGATCACGCGGCGGTGCTGGCAATGCAGAAAAATGCCGGCGACCGAACAGCAGATGAGCAGGCGACTGTATTCGCTGCGTGGCGGCGAAGCGATGCCCGATGGCAGCAGTTCAACGCGAAAATCGACGCATTGTGGAAGGAGTGTCCTGAGCCGATAACAACTGTCATGAACATCGTCTCCCGCCCGGCCGAAATCTCCCGGTCGACCTTCCTGCTGGATCGTGGCGTTTGGGACAGGCCTGAGCGTCAGGTCGAGCCACACATTCCTGCGGTCCTGCACCCGCTCCTGCTGAGTGCTGTTCAGAGTGCCAGGGATGATGCGACGACGCAGATCAATCCGTCGCAGACGATTGACCAGCAGCTGGAAACAGGTCCAGAGACCCGTCCCACGCGTCTTGACTTTGCCCGCTGGCTCGTGTCGCGTTCCTCACCACTCGCCGCCCGTGTCCAGGTGAACCGTGTTTGGCAGGCCATCTTTGGTATGGGCTTTATCGAGACACCGGAAGATTTTGGTACACGCGCGCCGCAACCCGAATACCTGGACCTGCTCGATTGGCTTTCGGTCGAGTTCATGGATCGCAACTGGAGCACGAAGCAATTGATCAGAACGATCGTTACCAGTGCGACATATCAGCAAAGTTCGCGGACGACACCCAGGTTGCTCGCGATCGATCCGCAAAACCGGTTGCTGGCACGTGGGCCGCGTTTTCGTACCGATGCCGAGCTCGTGCGGGATATCGTTC
>Ga0310123_10000358_pt1 | contig 41208 bp, 31 predicted proteins | sample CB6_AW_1057_MG_FD_203505 | JGI IMG/M metagenome (GOLD analysis project Ga0310123, IMG submission 203505) | Marine microbial communities from Western Arctic Ocean, Canada - CB6_AW_1057 | ecosystem: Environmental > Aquatic > Marine > Oceanic | place: Canada: Western Arctic Ocean | collected... | reverse complement strand
TTCGTCATAATTGACTTCCTCCTTCTATTCTTTCGGTTTCACCTGGACGTTGGCACGCTCTGTTGACCCACGGCTTTATTTTCAGTCTAAATCCAAGGTGACACTAACGTTTTTGTGCTCTTCTGAAAATAACGAATGCCGATTCAAAGGGTCATGGCACAGCTGTGGTAACCGTCTTGGTTTAGGTTATTCTGCGCCTTTCCGCGATCTTGTATGACAAAAGCATTGTCCAAACTGTCGGAAGGTCCTTTTATACAGTAGTTTGAGACTAGGATGGATATAATTCTGGCTTCGTCGCTGTGTCGGTGTCGCCGCACCACTAGTCATCGCTTTACTTTTATGAATGGATAGAAAGCCCATGATTTCTCTAATTAGACAGCTAGTCCTCACGGGTGTGTTGCTCGTCGTCAGTATCCAGGCCTTAGTTGCGCAAGGTTTACCGCGGACGCGGCCTGAAGAAGTTGGAATGTCAGCTCACCGTCTCGAGAGACTCACGGACGTGCTTCAGGGATATGTTGATGAAGGCGAACTGGCTGGTGCTGTTGCTTTAGTTGCTCGCCATGGAAAGGTCGTCTATTTGAACGGGGTTGGGTTCAGCGACCGCGAAGCCGGAACAGCAATGGCTGAAAATTCCATCTTTCGGATTGCTTCACAGACAAAAGCTCCAATTAGCGTCGGGGTATTGATGCTTCAGGAAGAAGGACGTTTGCTTATCAGCGATCCTGTGGGCAAGTACTTGCCAGAATTCATGCAAACAACGGTTGCGGAACCCGATGGAAACGGTGGGTACAAAGTCGTCGATGCTGTTCGGCCGATCACAATCCGAGACCTATTAACTCATACGGCAGGTATTAGCTATGGCGGTGGACCAGCACGTGACCGCTGGGAAGCAGCTGGCGTCACAGGATGGTATTTTGCGGGCTGGGACGAACCAGTTGGCGCAACTGTGACACGCCTTGCGGCACTTCCGTTTGATGCGCAGCCAGGCACTCAGTTTGTCTATGGCTATAACACGGACATTCTTGGAGCCCTAATCGAGCGCATAAGCGGAATGCCACTTGATGTTTTTATGCGCGAGCGCATTCTTGAGCCTCTTGGGATGAATGACACCCATTTCTATCTGCCTAGGGAGAAGGCTCCGCGTTTAGCAGCGGTTTATTCAGCTGCTGACACCGGGATCGTACGTGCGCCGGACGCTGGTCAGGAAACAGATTTCGATTTTTTGGGAGCACCGGTCGGACAGGGAGCCTATGTTAATGGTCCACGCGCTAGTTTTTCTGGTGGCGCTGGTTTTCTTTCGACGGCGAGTGACTACAGCCGGTTTCTCCAGATGATGCTCAATGGGGGGGAACTCGATGGAGCTCGCATCCTTACGCGCAAAACAGTTGAGTTAATGACCGCTGACCACCTTGGTGGCATTCCTTTCACGTTTGGAGCGGGGCAGGGCTTTGGCCTCGGATTTTTTGTGGTGACCGATCCAGCTGCGACTGGATTACCGAGTTCGGTCGGCGAATATGGATGGTTTGGTGCCTATCACTCCGCGTATTGGGTAGACCCGACAGAGAACTTAGTGGTCGTCTACTTAACACAATTGATGCCGGCTGGGAATATCGATGACCAGGGAAAGATGCGGGCACTAGTTTACCAGGCGATTCTCGACTGAGCAGTGTGACGTAAATATTCGGTGGCATCTTTTGTGTTTATGCTTGATTTCAAGCGAGACTTAATTCGCACGATAGAATAAAGGTTGCCCACTTAGAAGCCGGTTCGCTAGAGAACGATTCGGGAGGCGTTTCGAGAATTCAATTGAGAGTTTCCAGTTTTCGTGTTGCTCCAGTATTTGTCGGATTCGAGGCTTCGTTTGTCGCCGGAATGTGTCCGACATCGGCTTGCTTTGGGGTATTTTCTTTGAGGAGAAACTGTAATGGATAGACGTAGGTTTTTAGCGACTTCAACCGCGACAGTACTATCGATAGCGCTTAGGGACCTCCCTTTGATTGGAAGGCAGGGGCAGTCTAGCGCGGCATTCGAACCATTAAGACGAGGTGTTGGTATTTTCAACGGACAAGGTGGAACGATCGGATGGCTCGTCAATGGAGATGGCGTTTTGGTCGTCGATAGTCAGAACGCAGCCTCTGCGGAAGCTTGTATCTCGGGTATTGCGGAACGATCCGCTCGGGATATTAATTTGTTGATTAATACACATCATCACGCCGATCACACTGGTGGTAATGCGACGTTTCGGCCGGTTGTTGGATCGATTGTTGCCCACGAAAGTAGTGCACGTTGGCAGCGGCAGACAGCAGACGCGAATACCGACATAGATCAAGCATTGCCTGACGTGACGTTCGCTGATGAATGGCGAACGACAATCGGAGACGAAACGATCGTTGCGAGACATCACGGTCCTGGTCATACGAGTGGTGATGCTGTTGTGACATTTGAACAAGCAAACGTCGTCCACATGGGTGACCTCATGTTTAATCGATTGCATCCTTTTGTTGACCGTTCTTCCGGTGCACGAATCGACAGTTGGATCGAGACACTGGACGCGGTTGCGTCCGCCCACGAGACGGACACACTCTATGTGTTTGGGCATGGGAGTCCGGATGCAGGTGTTACAGGTACTCAAGAGGATTTAGCGCATCTCCGTGATTACTTCAGCGCTGCACTGGAACTGGCAGTTCGAGAAATGCAGGCCGGTCGTTCGAAAGAAGAATTGATAGCAGCCACGTCACTACCTGGATTTGATGACCATTTGTCACCATTTCCACTTCTCAGTTTAAGTGGTGTCCTTGGTGTTGCCTACGATGAATTGAGCGAATAATCACTACCGCGTGAATATCACCTCTAGGTGATTGTCGGTTTGCCTCACGTAGTTGTGAGTATATGAGGACCGGTCTCTCGCTGTTCGAAGTGATTTGTTTTCAGATTCGTCCTACTCGAGAAGGGTTCTATCTTCTGTCAACAGGAAGAACGGTGGTGGGTGCGTCGTAGATTGTTTATGTTCGTAATGCTGTTGTTAATTGCAGCGACTGCTGAAGGAGTTGCCTGAATCGTCCGGCGCGTCTAGAAGGGATCGTTCGCGATAACGGTCGAATGCGCAATTGCCAGTTAACGTAGTTTGAATGGGCAGCTCGATTTGGCAGTGAGAGCTTCTTTGCATTTGAATGCAGTTCGTCAAATTGGATCTCTCTAGTCTTCACAGATCAGAAACAGGGCCTTTTGGTGAAGACTGACTTGCTGTTTCGTTCTTAAGCAATAGTGCAATATCTGTTTCGTCAAGACCCCAATCTAGAAGCATTGCCTGAGTACTTCGATCTGTTATTCGAGTTGAATTACTAACGGCGCTTGGCGTGCGACTAAAGCGTGGTGATGCATTAGGCTGCCATTGTCCGTCACGTTGAATGAATGTTTGACGAGCTTGGTTGTGGGCATGAAAAGGTGCCTCTTTCATCGTGAGTACTGGAGCGAAGCATGCGTCACTTCCTTCAAGTATGGCTATCCATTCGTCTCTTGTCCGAGTCTTGATCAGAGTCTCGATCTTTTTTTTCAGCACCGGCCAGTCTGTCGGTTCCTGTGAATGAGGCAACGATTCTGGGTCGAGGTCCAAAAGGCGACGCAACTCTGCAAAAAACTTGGGTTCGATAGCAGCAAGCGCGATGTAGCGGGCATCACTTGTTTCGTAGACATCATAGAAATGTGCGCCACTGTCGAGAATGTTTGTTCCACGAGGTCCAGTTGAAATTTCAGCACTTTGGAGGGCGTAGGCTGCGGTCATTAAGGATGCAGCACCGTCCACCATCGCAGCATCGACAACTTGTCCTTGTCCTGAGTGCTTGGATTCAATGAGCGCGGCGAGTACGCCGAGTGCCAGATAAAGAGCTCCACCACCGTAGTCTCCTACAAGGTTTAAAGGTGGTGTCGGGGGTTGGTTCTTTCGTCCAATCGCATCGAGGGCCCCGGTAATCGCGATGTAATTAAGGTCGTGTCCGGCGGTTTTGGAAAGAGGTCCTGACTGTCCCCATCCGGTGACTCTCCCATAGACGAGACTTGGATTTCGACGTCTGCACGGTTCCGGCCCTAAACCTAATCGTTCCATAACACCAGGACGAAGTCCTTCGATCAGAGCGTCCGCTTGTTCACATAGTTTGAGAACAATGGCAATACCAGAATCCTTCTTGAGATCAAGAGTGATCGCCGGACGACTTCTATGCAAGAACGCGTGCTCTCTGGGTAACTCGACACCAATGTCTACTGGCTGAACACGCTCGATCCTGAGAATTGTCGCTCCGAGTTCAGCGAGAAGCATGCCGCACATTGGGCAGGGTCCGATGCCAGCGAGTTCGATAATTTTTACACCGTCCAGCGGTCCCATTCTTATATCTCCTCATTTGATGAATATCTAGTGCATTGTGTTTGACGCTCCGTGCGTTACGATCCTTGGAGTTAGCTCAAAGAGGATCGAAACCGTCGTTAACGCTTTTTCTGCCGTCATCAAAGTGCCTATGCCGTTTGTGCCTATTGTCTCAACAGTGTCGGCCAGTTCTCCTAAATCAAAATTTCCGATGGTTTCAGTCATCGTGCCTTGTCGGAATGAAGAACGGTTCATTCAGCAGTGTCTTGAGTCGGTCCTGTTGCAGACCTATCCGCTTGACCGGATGGAAATCATTGTTGTGGACGGTCGAAGCAGTGACAATACGCGTCATTTGATTAAAGACTTTGTTGAACGAAACGCATGTGTTCATTTCGTTGATAATCCTGGATTGTACGCCGCGTCTGGCTTAAATTGCGCTTTTAGCGTGGCCGTGGGGGATGTGATCATTCGAGTTGATGCTCATGCCACGGTTGCTACCGATTTCGTTGAGCAAAATGTTGCGCTACTTCGTGCGCATCCTGAGGCGTGGAGTGTAGGCGGGCCTATCGCCCACCGTGGCCGTGGGGCAACGGGGCGAGCAATTGCGATGGCTATGTCACATCCGTTCGGTGTCGGCAATGCGAGGCACCGATTCTTAGACTACGAAGGATATGTTGAGGGAACGGCATTTCCAGCATGTTGGAGCTGGGTGTTTGAAACCGTTGGTCTCTATGATGAGTGTCTGATTCGCAATCAGGACGACGACTTAAGTTTTCGGATTAGAAGGCAAGGCGGATGCATTTTCATGTCTACTGCCGTCCGCTCGACCTACTACGTGCGAGATAGATTTGGAAGGTTGTTTCGACAATATCTGCAGTACGGTTTTTGGAAGGTCGCGTTGATGCGAAAACACAGTCGAGTTATATCGTGGCGGTCGATGGCGCCCCTACTGTTAGTGGGCTCAAGTTGCGTGAGTTTGGCGTTCTTATTATTTGGACCAGTTTATTCAGCCTTCGTTTTGGCGGTGCCGGCCGTGTTTTATGCCATCGCGAACGGCGTTTTTACTGTGCGTGCGTTGCGCAATGCACCGTTTGGCATAGCGATTCGATTACCAGTTGCATTTGTTGTGATGCATTTGGGATATGGATTCGGCTTAGCGTACGGACTATTTCGCTGGATGGCCGGTTGTGGGAACCGTGTGCCGTCCCGACTGTCGGAACTGAGTCGCTGACAGTCAAAGTTAAAAGTTTCAGACAAAAGGGAGTAATCAATCGGTGCGTGAACAGGATCGCATACGGGAGGTCTTTGCAAGGCGAGACCGTCAAGAGATGCCGCACGACTCATACTTTGACCTTGGCTACCTCTTTGGAGTTCAAATGCGTGAGCGCCGAGTATTGACTCTGTTGCGCCGCGCTGGAATCAGAAAATTCGATTCGTTACGTTTCTTGGAGATTGGGTGTGGCACGGGCAATTGGCTCAGGGAGTTTGTTAAGTGGGGAGCTGCCCCCGAGCATGTCGTAGGAATTGATCTCCAGGAGCAGCGTGTTAACGAAGCGCTGAGGCGACTGCCTGGCGGGGTTTCAGTGTTGTGCGGAGATGCGGCGTCGTTGTCCATGACGGACAAAAGTTTTGACATCATTTTGCAGTCGACAGTATTTACGTCGATATTGGATTTTGATCTTCGTCTGCGATTAGCTTCAGAAATGGTACGTCTCCTGTCAGACAATGGAGTGATCATTTGGTACGATTTCCATATCGATAATCCTCGAAATCCAGATGTTCGGGGAGTTCGAAAAGATGAAATCAAAGTGTTGTTTCCAGATTGTGTCGTGGATATGAAACGGATCACACTGGCACCTCCCGTCGCGAGAGTGTTAGCTCCCTGTTCTATGCTGTTGTGCACCGTTTTGGAGTTGTGTCCGCTATTGTGTTCCCATTATTTGGGTACGATTCGTAAAGCTGAGAGCACGAGCCGTCGTCGGATGAAAGCCTGACATCTACGAGTCGGCGAGTGGTGTTGGCGTAGCGCAGGCCATGAGACTCCGGGATCGTCCGGCTGTGTGCCAGCGAAGTTTGACGCAGTTTTCTTTAAGGAGCGGCGAAGTTTAGAGCTGACTTTTTCGTGGTTTGTTCTTGATGCAAAAAGATGGAAAAAAGTTTAAAGTGTTCCGGTTTTGGAATGAAACGAGCTATTGACATTGGTGGCTCAGTTCTCTTCCTTGTCCTTTTTAGTCCACTGCTAAGTCTTGTGGCTGTACTAATTAAGCTTGAGACTGTCGGGCCAGTTTTCTTTTTTCAGGAACGGATCGGACGGGATTTTAATCCCTTCGAGATCATTAAGTTCAGAACGATGGTGGTTGATGGCCGTCAGACTGACAGCTGTTTGACGGTTGCTGGAGATTGTCGAATAACACGAATGGGAGGATTTCTCCGGCGATTAAAGCTTGATGAATTACCTCAACTAGTGAACGTCGTAAACGGCGAGATGTCGCTAGTCGGACCGCGTCCGGAGGTGAGGAAATACGTGGAATTGAAACAGAGTGACTACGCTGTTATTCTGACCGTTCGGCCAGGGATGACCGATCCTGCTTCACTCCAATATTTTGACGAAGAGATTACTCTGGCTAGCGCTGGAGACGCTGAGCAAGAGTACGTGAGACGAATCTTGCCAAGGAAACTTGAGCTGTCGAAAGAATATTTAAGGAATGCGTCTTTGGGTGGGGATTTGTGGATCATTGTCAAGACTTTGCTGATACTAGGACGAACTAGCGTTGCCTCAACCTGATGTAGATTTCATATTATTCTGAGGAGTTACTTGGGTAAGCCTTTCAGGAAAAACGAGACGATGACGGACAAAATAATCCAATCGTTACGGTTTGTCGCCGCGGCGCATAGCAATTTGATCGGAGATAGCCGCTTCTATTTCCAACTGGCTCTGGTGATTTTGTTGGTTTTCCAGTTCGTATTGACTGTCCGCGTCGCCATTGCTCGTCAAGTTTCGCAGCAAGACCGCAGTCAGGAAACTTATCGACAGCAACAACGGCCTCCCGAAGACCCGGCATTAATTGCACGTGGTCAAGGGTTGTATGGGATTCACTGTCGTGGATGTCATGGTGTCGACCTTCGCGGAGGAGATCTTGGTGGTCCGAATTTGCTCCGTTCGCAGCTTGTTCTACGTGATGAACAAGGTGAATCGATCTGGCCGGTCATTCGCGATGGCCAGACGACAGCTGGTGTTTCCTCGATGCCGGCTCAGTCTTTGGCTCAAGATGATGCAGAGGCGGTGGCCGCATTTATTCGGAGCGTGCTTGCAAAGGCAGAGCGGCAGGGTGCCCCGCCCTCTGCGGACCGAACCGTCGAACTGGATATTTTGGTAGGAGACCCAGGGACCGGTAAGGTCTATTTTCTCGACAACTGTTCATCCTGCCACTCAGCCACTGGAGATTTGGCAGGGATAGCCACTGAAATCTCTGACGCGAAGACACTCCAGAACACCTGGGTCAGGGGGCGTCGTAGGGGAACATTGCGACCATCGGTAACGGTGTCAGTGACTCAACCATCCGGTGTTCGTGTCGGAGGTCAACTCGAACGACTCGATGATTTTTTCGTTTTGCTGTCCGATAGCAATGGACGCTTGCGGTCCTTTCGGCGCGATGGAGATGTGCCGACGGTCGAAATTAGTGATCCGTTGGGTCGTCATACTGAACTACTCAGCATTTATACAGACAAGAATATTCACGATGTGACTGCCTATCTGGTAACTCTCAAATGATATTGAAGTCTTTCTCTGCCATTACCTCAATTCTTGTTGCTTGGACGGTTGTTGGTGGTTTTCCTGTTCCAATGACTGCTCAAGACCAATTTGGAGCGGACTTGGCATTACTCAATAAACCGCTAGAGGATTCTTGGCCGACTTATTCGGGTGACTATACTGGTCGACGGTACAGTCGCCTCACTCAAGTCACGACAGAGACCGTTCGACACCTAACGCTGGCGTGGACCCGAGAATTGAATACAGGTATGCCTGTCCTAACTGGCAATGGCGCACCCACATTTGTTGGAGGTGAAGGAAGCGGCGATTTTGTTATTGGTAACCAACGAATTAAGGGTTCTATCTTGCAGGTGGACGATGTTCTTTATGTGACGGCTCCAGACCATGTGTGGGCTCTCGACGCCCGCGACGGGACTGAACGCTGGCATTATTTTTGGAAGACAGAGGGGAGCGTTCATATAGGCAATCGTGGTGCCGCCCTGTGGCATGACTATCTCTTCTTTGAAACGCCAGATAACTATCTGGTTTCACTGGATGCTCGCGATGGCAGTGAACGGTGGCACGTGGAGATCGCTGATTTTGATGAACAGTATTTTTCGACGATGGCTCCGATCGTCATTGGTGACCACGTATTGGTAGGAACTGGGAATGACCTTGACGCTCCCGGTTTTTTGCAGTCGTACCATCCAGAAACAGGTGAGCGCCAATGGATTTTCTATACAGTGCCGATGCAGCCAGGCGATCCAGGCTTGGATACGTGGCCAAGTCTCGACGCTGCTCGGCACGGCGGCGGGCAGGTGTGGGTGCCAGGCGTCTACGATCCGGAAACGAATTACTACATCTTCGGGACGGGCAATCCGACCCCTGGCTATACGGGGGTAGCTCGACCAGGTGACAACTTGTTTACATGCACCTTAATTGCCGTAGATGTGGCGACTGGTCAAATGGCATGGTATTTTCAGACTTCTCCTCACGACACCCACGATTGGGATTCTGCGCAAACGCCCGTTTTAATCGACGGCGTGATCAACGGCCGTCAAAGAAAGCTTGTTTCTACGGCCGCTCGAAATGGATATTTCTTCACGGTTGATCGGGGCACTGGTCAACATGTTGTGACTAGTCGGTACGGTTCTACCGCAAACTGGGCGAGCCATATCCGGGACAGTGGATCACCGAATCCTGATCCGCAGAAGGAAGCGATAATAGCCGGAACGCTTGTCTCTCCTGTAGAAGGAGGCGTCACCAATTGGCAGCCACCTGCGTTCAGTCCGGAAACGGGTCTTTTTTACACGCAGGAAAACAACGGATTCAACCTCCTTTATTTGACCGACCCTGATCCGCGGGGTTCGATGGGACTCGGTGGTAAGGACCGCGTTGTCGTGGGTTCTGGCGGCAATGCGTTTTCAGCGATTGACTTTCGAACGGGAGAGACTGTTTGGCGACATCCGTGGCCACTGAGTGGAGGTGGTGGTGCTGGGGTGTTGGCGACTGCAGGTGGTATTGTGTTTACTGGGGATGGTAGTGGCAATTTGGTCGCGTTTGACGCGGCTGATGGTCGTCTCCTCTGGCACACCCGGATAGGCAACATATCGAACGCACCTCAGACGTATCTTGTTGACGGGCGCCAACACGTATTGGTGGCAGTTGGAGAACGGCTGTTTGCCTTCGTCATTTATTGACAGTTGCGTTGATGATTTACTCGAACTGGCCGATTTTCGTTCCATCGCCTAGGGTCAATATGTCGGCAACGTTGTCAATTTTGAGCGGCCAATTCACTAGAAGGCAGTTGTGTATTCTTCAATTCGACCAACAACCTTAACAGTTTCCAACTAGGTGGTTCATAGGTCTTGTCGTGGTGTTGGAAGCGAAATGATTTAGTTACACTTGGATGCTTGGTCGGAGTGTTCGAGTCCGCACTGTTTGAATTCTGAAATCATACGAAGTTGTCTCAATCGGTTGTTCAGGATTGAATTTCGAATAGTGTCGCATGCCCAATCTGGACGAGGTCATTCTGTTTGATTTGCTGTGCCGCTACCGGATAGATAACACGCGTTGAACAACAACGACTACGATTATGGATGTTAGCAAGAGGAGACAAGAAATTGTTTGATGCTCGAATAGCGTTTACAACACATTGCTCGGAACGAGAGGCCGAGAAGATTGTTCTGGAACAAAAACACCGTGTCCTTGGCAATATGCGTCTCGTTGGTTTCGGTGTTGTGATCGCCATTTGCTTTGCTGTGATCGGGGAATGGGGTTTGTCTGGCTGGTGGGTTGTGGTGCCGTTAGGTATCATTTTTTGGCTGGGTGTTCTATTAAATCGGGTAGAGATCAAACTTCGTCGGCTTGAGCGCGCGATCTTGTTCTATGAGCGAGGTCTGTCTAGGCTCGACGGCAAGTGGACTGGGAAAGGAGAGAGTGGGATACGTTTTGCCGATCCGACTCATCTCTACTCTCTTGACTTGGATTTATTTGGAGACGGTTCTTTATTTCAGCGCATATGTACGGCTCGCACAGAACATGGAATGGCTCGGCTTGCGGCATGGTTAATGAATCCATCCGAGCCGAATGTGGTTGTCCGCCGACAGGAATCGGTTGACGAGCTTGCCCCTAAGTTGACATTTCGTGAAGACCTTTCAGTACTTGGTGGTGATTTTGCACAAGCCGCGATCGATACGGATGCCCTGGCCACTTGGGGTGATTCTCGTCCGGCCTTTTGCTGGTCGCCGTCCCTTCGACTCGCGTGGATCGGCTCGATTTTTGGCGGGATTACACTCATGTCTGGACTCGCGTACATACTCGCTGGTGAAAGCAATCTGAACCTCGCGGATGTTACGCGGTCAGCATTCGGCTGGACCTTTGTCGTGGCTGTTGGCATTGTGGCAGTGGTGCGGCTTCGGGTTAAAGCGACAGTCGAACAGGTGTTTCTCCACGCGGAGCGAGCTGGGCACGATGCCGCGATCCTGACGGATTTACTCGCACGTCTCGAACAAGAACGCTTTTCGACTTCACGCTTGATTCAGTTGTGTGAGGAGCTCAAAGTAGATGGTGAGTTGCCGTCGAGTCAACTGCAACGCATCGTGCGGTTAATGGAACAGGTTGATTCTCGCCACAATTTATTTGCTCGACTGTTCAATTTTGTCTTCGTTTGGGACGTTTATCTTGCACGTGCTGTGGATCGTTGGCGCGAATCATCTGGAAGCGTGCTCGGGCGGTGGATTGATATCCTTGGCGAGGTTGAGGCCCTGTCGTCGTTTGCAGCATATCGGTTCGAACGGCCGAACGACATTTGGCCAGAATTTGCAAGCGACACACAGCTTGAAGCCGACTCTATCGGACATCCGTTGCTACACGATTCCGCCGTGAACAATGATGTTCAGCTGTCCGAAAAACCACAAGTGTTAATTGTTAGTGGTTCGAACATGTCAGGCAAGAGCACCCTCCTCCGTGCAATTGGTCTCAATGTCGTGCTTGCCCAGGCAGGGGCCCCGGTGCATGCTCGACGCTTTCAATTGTCGCCCTTAACAGTAGGGGCATCGATTCGGATTAGTGACTCGTTGCAGGAAGGTAGCTCGCGGTTTCTCTCAGAGATTCGTCGGTTACGCGCGATTCTGGAAAAAACATCTGGACCGGCACCAGTGCTGTTTCTGATAGACGAATGTTTGCATGGCACCAACTCCCATGAACGCCAGGTGGGCGCTAGAACACTTGTAGAGAGCTTAGTCGCTCAGGGAGCGATTGGACTGATCACCACGCATGATTTGGCGCTGACGGAGATTGTTGATGGGTTAGGCGAGCGTGCGCAGAATGTGTACTTACGAGATGAACTGAGGGATGGGCATTTGTACTTTGATTACAAGCTTCGAAGGGGAGTACTTGAGAAGGGAAACGCGATCGATTTGATGCGTTTGGTCGGTTTTGACATTCGGTAGCTAACGAGCCGAAGGTTCGTGCGCGAATTTAGATAACCTCTTTAGGGCATCTTCCGCACTGCGGATACTCACTGAGTGAAGTGTTTATGCCAAGAGTCGACGCTGATGTGTTTTCGGACCGAGAAATATCGAGACTCTATATTGGAGCTGCCTTGTCGGAGTCCAAGCGCGTCGAAGCTGTGCTTACAGAGCACGGAATCGACTATGTCGTGAATGTCGAATTGTTCCGCTCTGGTATTTTTTCTAGACCGAGACATGGTGCTGTGTTCTACGTAGATGCTGCCCAAGCGGACCATTGTCGGTTGCTTTTATTGGCTGCACAACTCAGACGTGGAATTCTTGAAGAAAGTAGTCGTGAGTGACACATTATCTTTCTGAGTACTGTCGAACGAGTGAGATACTGATGCAGTGAAATGGATGCCTCGATGTTGCATCCATTAAGAACACTGGACCTGAGTCTGGCCTGAAAGAGAATTGTCGGCTCGTGTAGGAAGGAGTGGTCTTATGGCGAAACGGTCGAGAAGATTCTTGTTGGCGGAGGTTTTCGTGGCCGCTCTATGTGCGTGGGTCTTGTCCATGTCGCCAGCCGTGTTGACTGCAAGCCAGGACGATGACTTTGCGCCCGTCACTCGGGAACTGTTGCTTGATCCGAAACCAGAAGATTGGCTGATGGTTCATCGGACCTACGATTTTCATGGCTTCAGTCCGCTCGACCAGATCAACCGAGAGAACGTCGGCGAGTTGCGACTTGCCTGGATGCGAGCGATGGATGAGGGACCGCAGGAGATTCGACCGCTTGTCTACGCAGGGGTAATGTACATCGCCCATGCGGGCGGAGACCATGTGCAAGCACTTGATGCCACCACTGGCGATCTTCTCTGGGACTACGAACGCGATTTACCCCAAGACCTCCGTGAATATGTGCAGTTGGGCGGGCGCACTCGCCATTTGGCAATCTACGGCGAGCACATTTTTCATTTAACAGCAGACTCGTACCTTATCGCGCTTGATGCTCGTACTGGAGAACTGGCGTGGGAAACACAGATGGCTGACTACCGAGAGGGCATCACTCATTCTTCGGGAGCAATGATCATTAATGGAATGGTCGTCAGCGGCCGAACATGCAGTCCGAGTAGTCTTGAGGCGCGGTGTTTTGTAGCAGCGCACGATGCGGAAACTGGTGAAGAGCGCTGGCGCACCTACACGGCAGCGGCCAGCGATGACCCCGGTGGCGAGACCTGGGGGAATGTGCCGACCGCGCGGCGAGTTCATGTTTCTCCGTGGGGTTTGCCCGGCAGTTACGATCCAGAGCTCAATCGAGTGTTTTGGGGTATTGCCGTGCCGCTCCCGTACCCGAGGATTATCCGTCGTGGAACTTGGGATGTCGGCGAACGGACGCCGTGCGAGCTCTATTCAAATTCAACGCTGGCAATGAATGCTGATACAGGTGCCATCGATTGGTATTACCAGTATTTACCGTGTGATGACTGGGACCAAGACTTCGTTCAGGAACGGACACTGATCGATACGGTAGTGAATCCTGATCCATCGGCGGTGCGGTGGATCAATCCGAAATTGACGGGAACAGCTGAGGAGCGCAAGGTTGTGGTCGTGATGGGCGAGCCGGGAGGGTTGTTCGTGAACGATCGAGAAACTGGTGAATTCTTGTGGGCTTCTCCGCTTCCCTATTCGAATACGGACCGCTTCGTGATTAAAGATATCGATGTTGAAACAGGAGCGGTCTACATCAATATGGACCTGGTGGCACGTGAGGTGGGGCAACGGTTTGTCGTGTGCGGCCACAACGTCAAGAGCTGGTGGTCATGGTCGTATAGCCCCGTGACTGGGATGCTTTACATTCCTTTTAATCGTTCTTGCTTGGACCAAACGACGAACGATCGTACGATTTCTGGCGCAAGCCCGAGATTCTCTATTCCGGAACCTGGTTTTGAGGATAGTGGTCATTTGACTGAAGTTCGAGCGATTGAGATGTCAACAGGGCGTGAGGTGTGGCGTTACAGTCAGCGGGCACCAAATGCGGGTTCTACGCTTGCGACGGCTGGTGACGTTGTATTTTTCGGTGATTTGAATCGCCGATTCCGGGCTTTTGACGCGATGACTGGCGAGGTTTTGTGGGAAACGATACTCGGAAGCCAGATAACCGGATATCCAGTGACCTACGCCGTTGATGGACAACAATATGTCACGGTGCCGGTGGGCGGGGTCGGTGATCGCCTCGGAACTTACGCGCCAGAACTCGAAGCGCCGACCGGAAGCAATGTACTGGTAACGTTTACATTACCGTAGTGGTGCAAACAATTGCTCGGACCGGATATCCAGAGGCGTAAGGAGTACAGCATGTCAAATGATCAAGAAGAAACGACGTCCGATCGATCGATCAAGGTGGATAGCGTCGATCGACGGACTGTACTTACCGGTTCATTGAGTGCAGCCATCGGTAGTGGAATTTTCGCAGGAATAGCTGGTCTTGAAGCTAGTTCTTTTTCCGAAATCGAATTTCCGAACGGAATGCGGCGAATCGTCACCGGGCATGATGCGGACGGTCAATCGTATGTCGTCAGTGATGAGCGAATTTCGGGAGGGACATTCCCGAATCTGTTCAGAACAACTAACGATGACCCATTTGGACCAGGTCCAGAGACAATGCCAAGAGAACTGCGTCCGACGGATTCGCCACGCCTTGAGCCAACCGTCGGTGGTGCTAATTTCGTCTTTGTGGCTTTACCGCCCACATCTCCGGATGCGCCACTCGGGTGGCATCGGACTGAAACGGTAGATATCAATGTTCTTCTCAGTGGCGAATTAATCCTTGTACTCGACACAGAAGAGGTGACGGTTTACCCTGGCGATGCTGTAATTCAGCGCAACACTATGCATGCTTGGAAGAATCCTACGAATACACCTGTTCACTGGGTGGCAGTATTGGTGCCAATTCGTCAGAAATCCTGACGGCTGTTTGTTGAGGCGTGTACGGCTTATGCTTTTTTGAGGTGACGTGTGATGTTGAAGCGATTGCAGCGGAGTGTACTAGTCGGAAGTTTGGTGATGGCCAGCTCTTTAGGCCAAACGAGCGATGCGGAGGCCCTAAATGGGATTCAAGGTCAAGGTGATTCATCAGTGATCACACCATTTACGGTCAATGTGTCGGAGTCGGTGCTCAATGATCTCGAGCAACGACTAGCCGACACACGATTTCCAGACCAGATTGGAGCCCCTTGGGTCTACGGGACAGACGTTACTTATCTGCGAGAACTCATTACCTATTGGAAAAATGAATTCGATTGGCGAGAGCAGGAACGGCGTCTAAATTCATTCGATCACTACAAGACTCGTATCGATGGTCTTGACATCCATTTCATCCACCAGAGATCTCCGGAGCCAAATGCGATACCGATCGTTATCACCCATGGCTGGCCGGGCTCTGTTGCCGAGTTCCTAGACATTATTGGACCGCTGACCAACCCGGTTGCTCATGGTGGTCGCGCTGAAGATGCGTTTCATGTCGTTGCTCCGTCTATGCCCGGCTACGGATTCTCGGATAAACCAAATAGCCGCGGGATGGGTCCGGAACAGATCGCAGACATTAATGCGACGTTGATGGCTAGACTGGGCTACGAAACATATGCCGCCCAAGGTGGGGACTGGGGTGCGTTTGTCAGTAGCTGGAACGCCTACAAGTATCCGGAGCATGTGACAGGGTTGCATTTGAATTTGGTGTTGGCCGAGCCGCCGACAGACTCAAACGAACCAAACTTTGGCGCGACAGCTGCTGAACTTGAACGAATGAGAGCGCGTCAGGCTTCTCTAGGAGATGGGTTTGCGTATGGCCGCATTCAAGGCACGAGACCACAGACTCTTGGCTATGGGCTGAATGACTCTCCTGTCGGTTTGGCGGGGTGGATTATTGAGAAGTTTCAGAGTTGGTGCGACTGCGATGGACATCCCGAATCAATTTTTACGAAAGATGAACTGCTGACCAATGTAATGGTTTACTGGGTAACCGAAACTGCGACTTCAGCCGCCAGACTTTATTATGAATCGTCGCATCAATCGGCAGGTGGGCTGATTGCGCTGCCGCCAGGGAGAATAGAAGTGTCGACGGGTGTCGCACTGTTTCCTCAGGAACTCAGTCTTCCCCCTCGTGCTTGGGCGGAAGCGCAGTACAACATTACACATTGGTCAGAGATGCCACGTGGAGGACATTTTGCTGCCTTTGAACAACCTGAACTCTTTGTCGATGATTTGCGGACGTTTTATCGTAATTTTCGCTGATGAGAATGGACACAAGGCAGTTCTTCGGTGGACACCTCTGTCGATGAGGAGGAACCTAAACGGAAGTTTTGTAGGTAATCCGTCGACCGCAAGGTGATTCCTCTTAGAGTGTTCAGCTTACTCGGGAAGGGCAAAAACAAACAGGTTGTTTCCAGAACTTGGACGCACATCTGGTGTCAACCCTTCGACTCTCGTTCCGGTACTCGCGAGAATGTACTGGCGTCCGTCTACGGCATAAGTAATGGGAAAACCTGTGACTGACGAGCCGAGATTAATTTCCCAGAGAACTTCCCCGGTCTCTTGGTCGAAGGCCTTGAATCGACCGTTGCCGTCACCGCCGAAAACTAATCCACCTCCCGTTGTGACGAGTGAGTAGGTGCGTGCTCGCTGTTCGTGGCGCCAGGTAGTGGTCCCGGTATCGACAGAAATCGCTCGAACGCTTCCGAGTTGGTCAGTGCCGGGTGCCAGTTGGTCTCTATATGCAAGTCGGTAAATAGCAACTCCACCATCCATCGTCGATAACACTCGAGCACAAGTATTCTGTAACGGGAAATACATCGTATTTGTCAGTGGGCTATACGCTCCGGCCGGCCAATTTTTCCCCCCAGTCAACGATGGACAGGACATCACTTCCTGCCCCAGACCGGTAAAGACAACCTCAGAGTTTTCTGTGACGTCGCCGGTTTCACCATCGATGTGGCTGATGACATTTTGTGCAATCGTCGGCGTCGCCCAGAGAAATTCACCTGTTTCGCGATCCAGCGTATAGACCACACCAGTTTTCCCAGGAATCCCCGTGATTACGCTTCGGCGTTCGCCGGCGCGAAGCCTAGGATTGATCCACGATACGGCATCGGCGTCAGGTATCACGGCAGTGTCGACGAGAAGGCGTTCAAAAGGATGGTCAAGATCCCAGTGGTCGTTAAGGTGTTGATAGTACCACCGAATGTCACCGCTGTCGCCGTCGAGAGCGAGAGTGGAATTGTGGTAGAGGTGTTGGTTTTCGATGCCCCCGAGCATAAATTTTGGAGCCGGTGATGTGACTGATGTCCCGACGTAGATCAAGTTCAGGTCAGGGTCATAACTTGGGACCATCCATGAGCCCACATGCATGCGTTCTTCGTATGGCACACCGCCCCAGGTTTCGTCGCCGGGTTCACCCGGTGCCGGTACAAGGCTTGTACGCCACAGTTCCATTCCTGTCGTTGCGTCGTGCGCGATGATGACACAGGAAATCGGACCTGCGCGGGGCCGACAGCTTCGTCCAGAAATGATTTTTCCGTTAGCAATGATGGGACCAGACGAATGACGAGCAGGGTGAACCTGGTAATCGAAAATTTGTGTTTCCCAGGTGAGCGCTCCGGTGGTGGTGTCGAGGGCGTATACGTAATCGTCGTTGCTGGTGTCGATGATCAGCTCACCATAAATCGCTAAATTTCTATTGGTTTGGATCCCTCCGCCCATCACCTGTGCGACATCCTCAGGAATGTCTCGACGGTATTCCCATTTGAGGTCGCCACTGGTCGCGTCGATCGCTTGGACGTGCTCATTTGGGTTCGGCATATACAAAGTTCCACCGTAGGCTATCGGGGTTCCCTCCTGCGCCCCAGGCGCGAGGGCTCGGGTCCAGACCAACCGAAGGCTGGCCACATTGTCTCGGTTGATTTGGTTGAGTGGACTGTAGCCCCAACTATCGAGTGTCCGGCGCCACATCAGCCAATCGCCTGGAGCCGGATTCTGGAGCATCGCGTCGGTTACGGGCGGGACGTTGGCATCGGGCTGCGCAATCGAGGGGGCAACGTCCAGACTTAGCGTAAATAAGGCGACCACCGTCGATGCGAGCACAACGCGTTTTTCTAGTAGCATCAAAGGACTCCTGAAAGCGGTCCGTGAGTTAATCGTTTTCTCCGTGACATCTTACATGGCGATGTCGTTCTGTTGTTTCGTCTATTGGAGTGATTCTATTCCGTGCTGGATTTGTATTGAGTTCGCCCTTAGTTCAAAACTAAGAATTTGAGCGGGTGCCGGACCGAGGTGTAGGCGCATCGTCTTCGTTCATTGAAATGACTGACGAATTCCTTTTCCACTTGGCGCGCCAGCGGTCAGTATGCCGACCACCATCTCATCATCGCTTATTTATACTGCTCGCTTTGCGATTTCGAACCGGTTGGGTTCCGTCGATACCAACGACAACACGAACCTTAGGTCATTCGGACCAGGCAGTGGACCGTCCTCTGACATGGTCGCATCTGGCACATTCTTCGCCGCAACAACTAGGAGAGAATCGCCGCGTTCCTAGACGTTAGAGATGACTGAAGCATAAGATGCATTCGGAACGCCGAGGGCTTCCAGCTTAGGGCACTTGTCTGCTGAACTAGGGTGCAAGCCTCTAATTCATCAACTCAACGTTACTGCGAGCCGCGAGCGCGTGGCCGCGAGCGGAGATACTCATGAACACGAATCGTAATTACCGCTTCTTGTGTTGTTCACTTTTTACGTCGATTCTCGTTACGGGGGTTCTGTCGTCTATTACGCTTCACGCCAACGATTGGCCGGAATGGCGAGGCGCAGGTCGCCAGGCCGTGTGGACTGATGACGGAGTTGTCGACCGTTTCCCCTCTGGCGGTTTGAAGGTCACGTGGCGGACCCCCATCCAGGCAGGTTTTTCCGGTCCGGTTGTTGCGGATGGACGAGTTTTTGTTACCGACTTCGCGTTCCTACCGGAGACCAAGGTGATGGATGGGACGGAGCGCATTCTGGCGCTCGACGAGCAGACGGGAGAGGTGCTCTGGACACACGACTGGCCGGCCGCCTATCGGAACCTGCAGCTCTCATACGCGACGGGACCTCGGGCGACACCGACTGTGGACGGCGACCGCGTGTATGTCGCAGGGGCTGCCGGAATGCTGCTGTGTCTTGAAACGTCGACGGGACGCGTGGTGTGGTCGCATGACGCCGTGGCGGAGTACGACACGACGATACCCGTGTGGGGAGTCGCGAGTGCCCCGCTCGTCGAGGAAGACCTCGTGATCTACATCGCCGGAGGCGAGCCAGACGCGCTGGTCATGGCGTTCGACAAACGGACGGGCGCTGAGGTGTGGCGCTCGATTAACGTGGTGGGAGAGATGGGCTACGGGCAGCCTGTTATCTATGAAGCAGGCGGGGTGCGGCAGCTTATCGTGTGGCATCCCACGGCCGTCAGCTCGTTGAATCCAGAGACTGGTGATGTCTACTGGGAGGAGCCGTGGGAAGTGCCGGGGGCGATGACCGTTACGACCCCCGTGAGAAGTGAGAATTACCTCTTCTTCACCCAGTTCTATGGTGGGTCCATGATGCTTCGTCTCGATACTGATCGACCGGCGGCCACGGCACTCTGGAAGGTGGCCGGTTCAAGTGAGATGCCTGACGGTTCGGCGGCGCTCCATTCGCTCATTACGACACCCATCGTCAAGGACGACTACATTTACGGCGTCGGAAGCTACGGGGAGTTGAGAGGTCTTGACGCTGCGACGGGGGACCGGCTGTGGGTGAGCGACCAGATGACGGCGCAGCGTCGCTGGGGCGCGGCGTTTATGGTTCAACACGGCGACCGGTACTTCGTCAACAATGACGCAGGAGACCTTATCCTGGCGCAGTTCACGCCGGAGGGTTACGTCGAGCTCGACCGTACCAAGCTAATCGAGGCGACGTCACGGGCGGGCTATGGTCCACGGCGGTTCGAAGACAGAGCGGTCAACTGGACCCATCCGGCCTACGCGAATCGTCATATCATTACGCGTAACGACAATGAAATAATTCGCGTGTCCCTAGACGTTAACGACTACTAATACGCGCGACGTCGTTAAGGTGACCCTCATGTCAGCAGGAGTCAGGTGCGAATTGGTAAAAACGAGATTCGGCTCTCCCGGAGAATTTCCGAGCGCTGGAGAACACTGGGGGTTTGTCGGGAAACGTTTTGATAAGTTCGGGTTGGGCCCAGATTGTTTTGGAGTGCAGAACTCCTCATTCTTCCAGTGCAGATAGGCTCGATGGTCAGTGCCGATTCTTCGGCCGCTGCAGCTAGTCATCACAGGTTGACCGTGGATTACGGTTTTGTCCTCGTGGTGAGACTAGTGTTGCTGTGCATCGCGTCGGCAACATTGGGATGGCTTTTGACAACTTTTAGACGAGTTCGAAGTGATCGCCTATTACATACCCTCACGTATGTCTCATTTTTTCTTGTGTTTTTTTCTGAGCTATGTGGGCGGTTTCTGTTCTACGCAATACGTGTGAGGGTTGGAATTTGACGCCCTCGCCATCCGTGGAAACTTTTGATCAGGCGGAATGGCAGCGGTCTCAAAAGCGACAAGCTCTCGCCTACCATTTTTTATCAGAGTGCTTTTACCGCGCGCCAGGCAAGGATTGGTTTTCGACGTTGTGCGATCTGAATCTTTTCGCGGGATGGCCTTTTCAAGCCGAAGCAGATTCCACGAAAGTAGGACTTACCATCTTGGCAGCTTATTGCGAAAGTTGGGACTCAACAAAAATTGGTGAACTCGAGTGGGATTACAACCAACTATTTGTCGGGCCGGGTGAGATGCATGCCCCGCCGTGGGAATCGGTTCACCAAAGCAAGGCTGGCCTGACCTTTCAAGATTCGACTTTCCGTATCCGAGAGCTCTATCACGAATTCAGCTTGCAAGCACCGGCAGTGCCCCGAGAACCTGACGATCACATAGCGCTCGAATTGGCATTTGTTGCTCAACTGTCAGACTTGGCGTGTGTTGTTGAAGATCAGAAGGATAGTTTTCAGCTCAATCGGTATTTGCAGGCACAGCGGAAGGTCTTAGGGGACCATTTATTTCAGTGGGCGCCAGCATGCTTGAAGCTCGTGGATACGCACGCCGCAACCGACTATTATCGAGGAGTAGCGCGTTTAACAATGGGTTGTCTTGAGGAGTCCGGCCGGCTTTGCGGCCTTGACACAGAGACAATTGTCTCCGTGTAGGTTGCCACCTGCTCACGATGTTCGTGAGGTGGGTTTGCGGCGCAGGATGGGTCCATAGACTCTATTTGTGAGGATCATTCCACGTTTGAGCGGAGCGGTTTTTCTGTTGGGAATCCCTCCGCCAATTCACTGTATGTGCCGCTGCAGGGGAGTCGCGCCATGAATGTGTGAATTTTCCCTAGCGGTTCGTGTAGGAACTGATCTGTCGCTATTCGACCAGTAATTCCCAACACGCCCGGCAGTAATTTGTCTCTGACGAATCCCGAACCGATACGACGATTGTCGATTGTTGCTCGTTCGGATTACCGTGACTCGGAACCTCTGGCGTTTCGGTCTTCAGCGCGTCCAGCACGAAGGCTGTTCTCTAGTCCGTAATTCCCTTCATGACATGCGTACTCAAATAGGCGGTAGGTTGTATCCCGATTGAGTGGCATCGCGACTGTCCAAGGAGCCGTGAAGGGATCGGGATCCTCGATTGTGACCTCATAATTGATGGTATCTGCATCGGTGCGCGTGAAGCGTTCAATGATGTTTAATTGTTCGCTCTGCTTGATCCCACGGACCCCACGGCTGGCGATATTCGTGCCGATCGTACCGTGCGCGTTGTAATTCGAAGTTTCGACAACAAGAGTGTCTCCTTCCCAGAACCCACGGGGGTCACCGTTCCACAGCCGAATATTCTCGGACAGAGGAGGTCTTTCGACTAGCGGGATGATGCGCGCTTCGTGGATCATCTCGTAAAAGATCACAACGTAGCCTGGGACCTGTAGTATCTGATATCCAGCACCGTAGCCACCTGGAAACATTCCACCAGGAATTCCGCGTGTAATACATCGTTCCCATGGTGTGTGGGTGAGCCACCCATCGGTGAGATTTACGAGATTGGCATTGCGAAGGGTGATGGCTGATTCTCGTAAAGGCACCCGACCACTCGGAGGATCTACGACCATCGACCGACGTCTTTCGTTCCGTAATGCGTCTCCAGGTCCATCACCCCAAGGCCCTTGAGGACCTCTGGCACGGGCGTCCTGGTCTGGTGTGTCCGGTGGACGTTGGGGCTGATTCGTCCCTGGGAACCAGTCGGCAAGTGGGGCAAGTCGCTCAAGGTCAATATCGTTCGGTGCTTCAAACGGCGTGGGGTCAAAATTCGTCCACACTCCTTGGATGTCAGGTTGACCGTCTGCAGTTACTGCCAGAACTGAGTTATTTTCGTCCTGCGCCCTTAGGTAATCAATTTCAAAGACGAGTCCGAGCAGTATCACGATGATCAGAAGAACGTATCGATCTAGAAATCGCATATTTCCTCGCTCGCATCAACCAAAACGATGCAATTTTTTGCATTGAACAATCTGAATAAATTACGAATGGAGTTGAGTCGGTAATTGTCTCTTATAAATAGAGTTCTGTTGAGCGTAGTCCCCTGCCCATCATCTACCTGCAAGTCGTCAAGGTGCAAGATCAGCGAAAAAATTCCTGTCTTCTCGTTTGTCGAATAGGAGCTATGATTGGGGCTCTTGTCCCCTGCCAATGAATCGATACGGTCGGCACATTAAGTGGAGAACAAATTTGTTCTGCTTGCTTGGGATCGGCTAAACGCATTGATAGGCCGTTAGACGATCCCAAAGCGGTCACTGGACCGCGTGAGGAACAAGCCTGGAGGTTTCTCGTGACATACGAAGTGAGGATTGCACTTAGGTGGAGGACACTTGAAATGGTGTGGTTTTTGCCCCGTGGTTGGCACATGGTATTCAGGGGTTCTGTATGAACACTGTGATTGCTTGGGCAAACTACCGTTTACCAAGATGAACGTTGGTGCCAGGTTTGCGGATTGATAACGAAGCAATATAGGTGCGTACTCGCGTACACTAGGTTTGAGTTATGTTTCTTCCGCTTGGCGATGAGCCAAATCCGCGTGGTCTTCCGGTAACGACCTACGCGTTGATCGGTGTGAATCTAGTCGTCTATTTTTTTCTTACTCTTCCGTTCAGTTCCGTGCGTCCAGATGTTAATGACCCGCGATTGGCTGAATATGTGCAGCTCCTCTCGCAGAATTTTTCTCAAGTTGCACTTGGAGAATTTTTACAACGGATCACGGAGTACGATCTTTTAGTCTTTAGTTACGGCTATCGGCCAGCGTCTCCCGAACTAGTCACACTTTTTACGTCTATGTTCCTCCATGGTGGGTTTATGCACCTTGCTGGAAATATGTTGTTCCTGTGGATTTATGGTGACAACGTTGAGCATCGGCTCGGCTCAGTGCGGTTTCTAGTCGCTTATCTCTGTACGGGCCTCGCTGCAACACTCTTCCACGCGCTTCTAGATGCGGAGTCAATGCTTCCCGTGGTCGGAGCGTCTGGTGCCATTTCTGGTGTGTTGGGATTTTATTTCGTCTGGTTTCCGAGAAACCGCGTGCGTCTTCTAGTCATGCTTTTTCCGTTCTTTATGAATGTTATTTATGCGCCAGCACGATTAGTGCTTGGGATGTACCTCATCGTTGATAACTTGTTCCCATTCTTGGTCACTCGTGGAATGGATGGAGGGGGCGTCGCCTATGGTGCTCACATTGGTGGCTTCGTTGCCGGGCTTGGGTCCGCATGGTGGGCTGAGCGTCGGGGCGTTTTTGAGCGACCGCAGGAGTACTACGACTCTTCTCTAGCGGTGGAGCCAAAAGCGTCTGTCACGGAGGTCGTTGCGAAATTTATTGAAGACCGCCGCTTTGACGAAGCAGCCGACAAGTATTTTCAGTTAACCTCAGAGCTGAGTCGAAAAGCGCTCACGCCCGTTCATTCAATCACTTTGAGTAATTGGTTGGCCAATCATGGCCATCCCGATGCGGCACTTGTCGTTTACCAGCGACACCTTCGAGATTTTCCTGCCGGACCCTATATGGCCGAGGCGCATCTTGGTGCCGGACTGATTCAATTACATGCACGTAATCAACCGACAGCTGCGTATCAGCATCTTGTTACTGTTCTTGACCTCGAACCACATCCTGAGACCGCACGACATGCTCGCGCAGCCCTGGAAGATATTGCGGGTCGACAGAAATTCCCAGTCGGTCGCGTTCACTAGTTGAACGACCTAATTCAAACGTGCAGAGATTGGCTCAGTAAGGTATCCGAGAAACTCCCGCCTCCACCAGTTCTCACTCTTACAGGGGTCAGGACCTGTGAAATGGTATCGATACATCACTAGACGGATGAAACGCGGGTTTTCTTCCGGGAAAGGATTCCCATCGAGCAGTGCAACAACCGTGGACGGTGACTCAAGCAATCGAGTGACTAACGGAAAGAGCCAATGTGCTTCACGTTCAGGGCTTAAAGCCGCGAACCACATCTGCCAGTCTAGGCGTGGCATGTGCGGTTGAACAAACCGCGGCGACTGCGACAAGTTGCCGGGCTTCCACCTAAACGGATATTCGGTCCAAACTTGGCCGTCGATACTACCTTCGATGGTGATTTCTCGACGTTCGGTCGTCATCGATCGGAACAAACCATACCCGTTAATTGAACGGATCGGCGCTACCCAAGAAAGAACACTTGCGGACCATCCAGGTATAGGTTCGGGTCTCCGGACCTCTCGAAAAAACGTCAGCATGCTAAGAGTCCCTAACACCACTGCAATGAACCCTATCGAGACCTGTGCCCAAATAGGAGTTGCCTTAGGAAGCCTCGGCTGAGTTCTGGTTCCGATGCGAGGGAAGACCGATGCGATGCAGTTGTCGTCGAGCAGTGCAAGATAGAGCACGGCGGTTAGGATGTTGAAGAAGCCATAATTTCCAGTGAGGGCAATGAGCATCTGGAGCAGGCAAAGAAGTCCACAGCCAATGGCTCGAACGAGTCGGTAGCGAGCAGGCACAAAAATGACGAATGGAACTATCAGTTCAATGATGAACATCGAGACGACTGATATCCTGCCAAACCAGTCTGAAATGGCGTGAGCGTACCAGCTTGTCCAAGTTGGAATTGGTTGGGTCTCGAAATGGTAGTTAAGTGCGGTGAGGTTCCACCACGTTTCGTCACCGCTGAGCAGTTTGGTGATCCCTGAGAGAAAGGTCAGTTTGAAGGCTAGGCTCCAGATTAACCACCGCCCCGCTTTGCTTGGTTCGGTGTCAGTCGTGAACGTCAGTCGGCATTGGTTTGGTGAATACACAATAGCCAATAGACCCGTTTCGAGTAATAGAACATCCCATTGGAAGGACAGAAAATCCTGACCGGCGATGGTAAGGGACAGATAGCACATCCACAGCATTGCGAAAGTCAGAATAGGGAGGACACCGGCAATGCCAGCAATGGAGAGAACTATTCCAAACCAGCAGATCAACGTGAGGAATGCATCGTTTGGCCAAAGCCAAATTAGTGATGGAAGCTGGTAATATGCTTCAAGGCCCCAGATTTCATACGCTCGATCGAAAAATGTTTCAGCGGGAAGCAAGCCGTCTGCACCAATGAGTGCATGAATCTGGGGTGTCAGTGATGCAAAGGCAATGAAGTAAACGACCGCGAGTAGCCTGAGAAACAGTCCACGAGAATGTGCGAAGGTTGGCTGAATGTGATTCGTGGTTCGCAGTATTCCGGACACAATGCATTTTATGTCTGAAATTCACACACGCAGGAAACTCTGGCAGGCAATAGAGGCGGTGTGATTCTTCTAAGGCCCATGGACTTGTTTAGTGTGAATCGTGGTAAATTTCGACACTCAAGATAATTATTTTGAGTTCTTGACAACAATTCCATGGCTTTGTTCGGCGGAGTGCGAACTAGGCGTTTTTGACGCACCGTGTGATTAGAAATTTTCCGTCGAGTTATAATTTTTGCTCGCTGAACAAATTTGCTCTGCTGGTGGGATGTCGTTCAATGGTAGGACACGCGGCTCTGGACCGTGTAATCGGGGTTCGAATCCCTGCATCCCAGCCAAATCCCTTTCTGGTTCTGGACTGATGCTCGACCGTGGTGTCACCGCACGTCGGAATTGTTACGGCTTGGACGGTAATCGCCTATGTCGTCTAACAATGCAACGTCGGATGCAACCTTAAAAATTACTCGTAATCAGCCGAATCTAGCGAGAGAGCGATGATTTCTTCGTCATTGCGCGTATATATGTGTTTGTTCGCATATGCAGGATGAACCCAACTGACGTTGCGCAACTCCCGTCTATTTCCGGGCGGGGACGTTGGCGTGATGAGTGGAACTCGACTGATTTCCTCGTACCCAGCAGGGCTTAAATGGGCAATGATTAACTCACCTCGATCATTGTTAATAAAGACCCGGTTACCGTTCTTCACCATAAATCCAGAAGTCCATCGACGACGCTCAACTGTCGCTTCTTGGGTTTCCCATATCCGTTCGCCGGTATCCGCATTTAGACAGCGGAGTTGGCCGTAGCTGCAAATCCCGTAGATGTATCCACCGTCAATAATTGGTGTTGCGAGCACGGCATGTAGACCCTCCGTACGGATTTCACTATTACTGGAACCTTTCCAGGCGAGGGTTGCGCCGGGACGGTCTTGGTTGAGCGTGAGCATCATCGGGCCATCGTAAAATGTACTGAAAAACAGCTGTGTTCCCACTTGGACGGGGACGGCGACTGTCATCGCACCACCAACCGTGTAGGGTTGTCTCCAGTAGACTTCGCCGGTCACTGGGTCAAGAGACGCTACTTCATCCGGATTCCAGACGATCAGCTGACGAGCCCCACCGGCTTCGATAATGATGGGCTGGGCAACCCCAAGGTCTGCTTCGCTTGGGAGGGCTCTCCATATTTCTTCTCCGGTGAGCTTGTTGAACGCTACCACTCGAGCATCTTTTGGTCCGCCAACAAAACAGATTAATCGTTCGCCGTCGACCAATGGTGCGCTGGCGAATCCCCAATCAAATCCCCACGTCATTCGGTCTACGCTGTAGTCTTCTGCGTAAGATTTTCGCCATAGCAGCTCGCCGGTATCGACGGTGAGTGCTGAGAGAACCCCTGTCCGTCCCAAGACATAGACACGGTCTTCATCGACTGTCGGTGTCGCACCGGGACCCACTTCCCACATCACTCCTGCGTAGTTCGCTTCCCACTGTTGACTCCACAGTGTTTCTCCGGTCACTTCATCAAGGGCCAGTGCGCGTTCGATACCTCGCATTCCTTGGGTTGGTTCCCAGTCCGTGACAAACACCCGCCCATCTGCGACGGCTGGGCCCGCGTAGCCCGCTTTGACCGGCTTCCGCCACACTGTTTTCAGTCCGTCCGCAGGGAAATCTTGAACGATACCGCGTTCATGCCAGACGCCAAGACGGCCTTTACCTCGAAATTCTGGCCAGTCGTCAGCGTGCGCGATGTTGAGACCAAAAATAACGAGGACGATGCTCACACATACACACTTGAGTGTCGATGTCATTTGTCTTCCTTAAGTAAGTCAATTACTGGGCGGCAAGTTCGCCATAAATAACTTCGATATTCGCGTTGGCGTTTTCCATGTCATAGTCCTGAAACCGGTCTGGCAATTGAAGCGATTCCATTGCTTCGTCGACGTTCTTGCCGGCGCGAAAGGCGTTCTGGACGGACTCGAGAAACTCACGATTGAAGTCAGCGTACTCCGACAAGTCTTCCCAGGTCATGAAGCCCGATAACATTTGGCGCGGTTCATTCCGTCCTCTGCCAGCATACGACTCAGGAAACGGACCATGGCCGGTAATGACACGAGTCACACCTTGGATCTCAGCAACGATTCGCGCCAACGTGTCTGGAAAAGCAATACCGCTTCCGCCTCGCTCAGTGTCGATGACTGGGGCTGCCTTGGCAGGGAACAAATCTCCAAGATACGCAGTGCCTTTTTGAGGGAAGACCACGACCGTATCGCCATCGGTGTGGGCTGCACCAAAGTAATAGAGTTCAATTCGGTCGAGATCTTCGAGCAGCGAAAAACTGTCGGTGAACGTTGTGATGCGGACCGTAGAGGCGGACGTGTCTTGGGCGAGTTCGTCCATATGTCGCTTGGTGTTCTCGTGAGCTAATACCTGGACAGCTTCCGGATATTCACTATAGCCACCTGCATGGTCTATATGGCCGTGCGTGACAATGACTGTTGTAACCGGAAGGTCGGTGACCCCTTCGACCGTTTCCATCACCCTTTCGCCCCATCCAGGGAGTTTTGCATCGATCAAAATGATGCCACCGTTGATTTCATCAATAAGTGCTAGGGCATTTCCCCCTCCTCCGGCTAAATGGTAGAGCGTATCGGCGACATTGAGGGTGTCCATCTCAAGTTCTTCTGGTTCTTGGGCCTGTCCGAGGGCGCTAGAAAAAATGATGAGTAGGAGTGTCGTCAAGTCTGTGGCTATCGTTTGCGGCCGGCAATCTCGCCTCATGCGATTCCTCCTCGTGTCATCAGTTGATCCTGAGTGGTTGATGTATCGACGCGTCCGATCATATCTCGCTTAATGGGTGCTGCAACAGCTGCCGTCACAATGGACCCCACAAAACCTTCGATTTTCCATTCGGATTGTTGAATCCTAACTCGGTTCCTTACGGGTGATCGAATTGGTTTGTTCGTTATTGCCAAACTGACGGGACCGTGGCGCGTTAGACTCCGTTGATGGGGTTCGAGAGTCAGTTCTTAGTTTTGGGAAGTGGTATTGCAGGGCTTACATTTGCTTTGCGAGTTGCAGACCACGGCTCTGTCATTGTCGTGACGAAGAAGGCTCCTACGGAATCGGCCACCAATTATGCACAAGGTGGGATCGCTGCCGTTTTTGATGATGCCGATTCGTTCGAGTCGCATTTAGATGACACTCTGCGAGCTGGCGCAGGCCTCTGTAGGGAAGACGTTGCGAAATTCGCGATTGAGCGTGGCCCTTCTGCTGTGCAAGGCTTAATCGATCTTGGGGTCAAATTTGATCAAGCAGGACAAGACCGTTACGACCTCGGTCGCGAAGGTGGTCATTCACAGCGTCGTGTCTTACACACGTCGGATTTGACGGGTCAGGAAATCGAACGTGTTTTAGTCCAACGCTGTGAAGCGCATCCGGCAATTCGTATGATACCGAATGCTATTGCCGTTGATTTAGTGACTTCAGAGAAGTTCGGTCGAGTAGCTCCGTTTCGTGTTGTGGGTGCCTACGTTCTCGACGAAGCAACGGAAGAGGTATCCACTTTTTTATCGCCGATCGTGCTTTTAGCCACGGGAGGTTGCGGGAAGGTTTATGTCTACACGAGTAATCCGGACATCGCGTCTGGTGACGGTGTCGCGATGGCCTATAGGGCAGGAGCGACTGTTGCGAACATGGAATTCTACCAGTTTCATCCAACATGTCTTTACCATCCCGAGGCCAGGTCGTTCTTGATCAGTGAAGCGGTTCGAGGAGAAGGCGCGGTGTTACGCAATAGAGCTGGCGAACGATTTATGCCTGATTACGATGTCCGTGCGGAACTTGCACCCAGAGATATCGTTGCGCGGGCAATCGATTTTGAACTCAAACGTTCTGGGGACGACTGCGTGTTTCTCGACTGTACCTCGATGGACCCAGATTTTCTTCAGTCACGCTTTCCTGGGATTTCCCATCGCTGCTCGTCGCATGGTTTTGACATTTCCCGTCAACAAATACCTGTGGTACCCGCGGCTCACTATGTGTGTGGTGGAGTTCGTACGGATATCCATGGCGAAACAGACATTCAGAATTTGTTTGCGGCAGGTGAAGTGTCATGCACAGGACTTCACGGAGCTAATCGATTAGCTTCAAATTCTTTACTGGAAGGGGTGGTGTTCGCTCACGCAGCCGCGGACACGGCGATCGGACGGATAAAGGAAGATGTGTCGGGTATGGAGGTGCTGCCGCCGTGGGACCCCGGCAGTGCAGAAGATCCCACGGAGGCTGTGCTCGTCAATGCGAACTGGGACGAGATTAGGCAAATGATGTGGCATTACGTTGGGATTGTTCGCGGCGACAAGCGTCTCATGCGCGCACGGCGGAGAATTAAGACGCTTCAGCGAGAAATCCGAGAATATTACTGGGACTTTAGGGTGACGCCGGCACTGGTGGAATTGCGCAATTTGGCGACAGTTGCTCAATTGATTATTGAGAGTGCGGCGGCCCGAAAGGAAAGTCGAGGATTACACTTCACTGTCGATTATCCAGACACAGATCCTGCTGGGAAAGACACACTCCTTAAGCGATCGGATTTCGAAAGTTAAGGGACTACACTCACTTGACGTTTTGTCGAGCTTGCAAGCGCGTGCGGAAAATACTGGTTCTGCCTGTTTCAAGGTGACGTGGTGCGATTGCTTCTATTGCTACCGTTTCTTTAGCTGTTCCGCCAAGTTTCTGGAAGTGCCTGGTAAGCGGTCGTCGCCTAGAGACATCATCCATGACGGATAGGGTTTCGGCGTTTCGCTAACTTTATCGAGGCGCTGGATTTCGTCAATGGAAAGCGTCAGATCAATCGATCGAAGATTTTCTTCAAGTTGGCTCATTCGTTTTGCTCCGATGATGATGCTGGTTACGACGGCCTTGGTTAGAAGCCATGCTAACGCGACTTGCGCGACTGTCGCTTCGTGGGCTTCGGCTATGGGGCGTATCACGTCAATAATGTTGAATGTCTGCTCTTTATCCACTGGAGGGAAATCGAATATTGCTCGGCGTGCATCGTCCGGGCGTGTAACTTCGCGGGTAAATTTTCCCGAAAGGAATCCTCCAGACAAAGGACTCCAGACTAAGAGACCGAGCCCCTGATCCTGAATAAGGGGGATAGTGTCACGCTCGATGTCACGTCCAGATAATGCGTAGTACGACTGCGTACATTTGAATGCCTCAAATCCCTTTCGTTCCGATATTGACAAGGCTTTCATTAGCTCCCAGGCCTCAAGGTTTGAGCACCCGATGTAGCGAATTTTCCCGGCCCTGACGAGGTCAGTGAGCGCACTTAAGGTTTCTTCGATCCCAGCCTGAGTATCAGCGCGGTGGATTTGATAGAGGTCGATGTAGTCGGTCCCGAGCCGCTTTAAGCTCGCTTCGCATGCGTTAATGATGTGGAGTCGGGATAGCCCGACATCGTTTGGACCGGGACCCATACGCCCTCGGACCTTAGTTGCGAGCACGACGTCATGTCGATTGTCAGCTAAGGATCGGCCGAGGATTGTTTCCGATTCGCCGGTGGAGTACACATCAGCCGTGTCAAAAAAGTTAATGCCGGCGTCGATTGACCGGCCGACCATGACGTTAGCTTCATTTTGGTCAAGCGTGCCGATCATTTCCCACTGTGTTCCGAAAGTCATTGCTCCAAGGCAGAGCTCCGAGACAAAAACCCCTGTATTGCCGAGTGCACGGTAGTTCATCGGATTATTTTACGTTGTAGCGTTACCTGTTGTTTGGCTCTGGAGGCTGCGGAGTTTCGATTGTTTCCGATATTGACCGTTGGCATTACAGAGTGAAGGACACAAACGTAGAGTCCTTGATACTTACCCAGTACCCTCTCCAGTTACAGGTTCTTGAGGTGGTCAGCGTTCTTGCAAAGCTTAATTTGTTAGTAGATCGAGAGCTACTTGCTGTTCCATTGGTCGACCATCCATTCACCGGCCTCACGAAGAGCGCCAACATAACCTCCCATCGAGAAGTGGCCAACGCCGTCGAGCGCCGCAAACGCGACTGGGGACCCCAGACCCTTCAACGTCTGTGCTGCCTCTTCCGCTGGACCAAACGGAACGACGTCATCAACTCGGCTATGGATGATGTGGACAGGTATGTCACTAAGCGTCTCTAGTGGGTCCTCACCTGGTCTCCCGGCAATAGGGATTGCGCCGGTGAAAAAATCTGGATGGTGGGTGGCGAAGAACCAAGTGCCGCGTCCCCCAAGACTGAACCCTGTGACAAGAATACGGGATCGATCAACATTGTGGGTTTCGACGATGTTAGAGAGCAAGGCCATAACACCGCGGTCTGACGTGTCACTTGTCCATCGCCGCGTTGGTACGTCTGGGGCAACGATGATCGCGTTTAGGTCACGAAGCGCCGGCTCAAAAATTTGGCGCATATTTTGACTGCCGTAGTACGCTCCTGGAGAACCTCCTGGATGCAGCGCTAGGATTAGCGGTCGAGGTTCCTCTCTTTTGTAGTTGGAGGGGAGCGAAATGGCATAAGACATCTCTCCATGTCCCGGGATGTCAAAAACTAAATGCTCGACACTGGGTCTGTTTCCCGATTGCAGAATGCGGGCCCCATTGAGAGTCAGTGGTGTCGCGAGAGAGGTTAAGGCCAAGATGAGAAGCGTCTTCGGTAACATGTGCATACAAGATCCTCTCTCTGCAGGGTTTGAGTCTCTGCATAATAGAGGATCGTTACGGTTTACGGCATGGAGACTATGACTGTTCGCACGAGATTCGCCCCGAGCCCAACGGGTTATTTACACATAGGTGGTGTCAGAACCGCGTTGTTCAATTGGCTTTTTGCGCGTCAGCACGGCGGCCAATTCATTCTCCGTATTGATGACACTGACCAAGAACGGAATGTTGAGGCGGCGTTGCGGCCGATTCTCGACGGTTTTCGCTGGCTTGGGCTTGACTGGGACGAGGGACCGGAAGTGGGAGGAGACTACGCCCCTTACTACCAGTCCCAACGTACGAACCAGTACCTGGCAGCGGTTCAGGTGCTACTCGATAAGGGACTCGCCTATCGAGACTATGCCACCGTCGAGGAAACGACACTCGAACGAGAGACAGCTCAGCGCGAGAAACGGCCATTCGTTTACAGTCGACGCTGGATGGCGGAGACTGATACAGAGTCAAGAAAATTCGAGGAAGAGGGACGAACCGCTGTGGTTCGCCTCAAAATGCCGCGCAAGGGTTTCTGCGAGTTTGAGGACCTCATAAGAGGTCAAACTGTGTTTGATTGGTCACTGGAACAGGACCACGTGATACAGAGACGAGACGGTACATATCTTTATCACTTAGCATGCGCGGTCGACGATCATGATTTTGAGATCAGTCATGTAATTCGCGCTGTCGAACATCTCTCCAATACACCGAGGCAAATCTTTATTAGTGATGGCCTCGGCTACGAAAAACCTCACTACGCCCACCTACCATACGTGGCGGCTCCTGGCGGTGAAGAGAAACTCAGCAAGCGCAAATTAGCCAAATACCTAAAACATAAAGAATTTAAGAAGGTTTACGACCACGGTGCTGGCATTATGGCGTTGCTCGGCGATGAGGTTGTGACAGAGCGTTTCAATCCCGTGATTGTCGATTTTTACAGGGAGGTTGGTTATCTGCCAAATGCGGTCATCAACTATTTATTGCTTCTCGGATGGTCGCTCGATGATCGGACTGAGAATTTCTCACGAGATCAGATGGTGACGTATTTTTCCCTCGACCGAGTGAATCGATCTGCAGCGAGTTTTGATCCACAAAAATTGCTGGCGTTTGAAGAACGACACATGAAAGCATTGTCAGTCGCAGAGAAAACGGACATGGTTCTACCCTATTTGGTGCGCCTTGGATTGTTATCTTCAGAGCGAGTCAGTGACGAAGAGCACCAACGCCTCCAGGAAGTCGTCATCGCAGCGGGAGACCGGATTAAGACGGCTGGTGACATCGTAAATTTCACGGAATTCTTTCAGGGCGACAGTGCTTTCCCATACGATGAAATAGTACTGGCTAAGCGGTTTCGTGAGCCCGAGACTGAAGGGCGGCTTAGACGTTTCCGTAGCCGACTTGAGGCGCTAGAGACATTCGATGCCGAGTCGATCGATAAAAGGTTACATGCGTTCGTCGATTCCGAAGGCATTAAGGTTGGGCAGATCATTCATGCTGTTAGAGTGGCGGTGACTGGAAAGGGTATGGGATTCGGATTATTTGAGGCGATGGCGATTCTTGGGCAAAATTCTTGCCTTGCCAGAATTGACCGAGTGTTGACTGTTCTTCATAGCAATGAGCGGGGTTCATGAGTAACACTGATACCGATACAGCAGGCCTCGATTTCGTTCGAGAAATCGTTACTCGTGATCGTGCGGCTGGCCGGAATGGTGGTCGCGTGCATACGCGCTTTCCGCCTGAACCGAACGGTTACCTTCACATAGGCCATGCGAAGGCAATTTGTTTGAATTTTGGCATTGCTGAAGAGTTCAGCGGCCTCTGTAATCTCCGCATGGACGATACAAATCCTGAGACGGAGGACGTTGATTTCGTTCGTGCAATTGAAAATGATGTTCGGTGGCTCGGATTTGATTGGTCTGATCGCTTTTACTACGCGTCCGATTACTTCGAACGATTGTACGAGTGTGCGATGAAGTTAATCGGGAACGGATTAGCGTATGTTGACGACTTGAAGGGTGACGATGTTAGTCGATTTCGAGGTCGCTGGAACCAGCCCGGAGAGAATAGCCCGTATCGTGATCGGTCAGTCGATGAAAATATTGACCTGTTCTCCCGGATGAGAGCCGGAGAATTCACCGACGGTACTCGAACATTGCGCGCAAAAATTGATATGGCAGCTCCCAACATGAATATGAGAGACCCGACGATTTATCGGATTCGCCGGCGACCACATTTCAGGCAAAAGGACGCATGGAGTATTTATCCGACCTATGACTTTACACATCCGTTGTCCGATGCATTTGAAGGTATCACGCATTCGCTTTGCACGCTTGAGTTCGAAGATCATCGACCCCTTTATGATTGGTTTCTTCAAGCGTTAGATTTTTCTGACCCACCTCGGCAAATTGAATTTGCTCGACTGAACCTAACTTATTCGGTTTTGAGTAAAAGGAAATTGCTTGAATTAGTCGAGGGTGGACACGTCGACAGTTGGGACGACCCCCGCATGCCCACGTTAACGGGAATGCGGCGGCGCGGCTATCCGCCAGTTGCGATTCGAGATTTCTGCAGTCGTATTGGAATTGCGAAAGCGAATAGTGTGGTCCAGATGGCCCAACTTGACGATGCTGTCCGACAGGAACTCAATCGAAGCGCTGACCGCGTTATGGCAGTGCTCCGTCCACTAAAAGTGGTTATAGAAAACTACCCAGAAACATTGGTTGAGGAACTTGAAGCCATCAATAATCCGGAAGATGAGAGCGCCGGGGTCAGGAAGGTTCCGTTTTCTCGTGAGCTCTATATTGAGCGGGAAGATTTTCGAGAAGATCCTCCAAGGAAATACTTTAGGCTCTCTCCGGGCAAAGAGGTTCGCCTCCGGTACGGATATTTTCTGACCTGTCGAGATGTGGTGAAGGATGCGGCCGGTAACGTCACGGAACTTCGGTGCACATACGATCCGGAAACGCGCGGAGGGTATGCGCCAGATGGCCGTAAGGTTCGAGGTACGATCCACTGGGTTTCTGCGAAACACGCGTTACGCGCAGAGGCGCGTCTATATAGCCATTTATTTGCGGAGGAGTTTCCAGAGGAACTGCCTGAAGGTGTGGACTATAAGGCAAGCCTTAACCCAGAATCCGTTGAGCGCCTCAGCGGTTGCTATGTCGAGCCGAGCCTTGCTGGTGTTTCAGTTGGAGCCCGTTTTCAGTTTGAGCGGCAAGGCTACTTCTGCGTAGATGTGGATTCGACGGCTGAAGCGCTGGTTTTTAATCGAACCGTTGGATTACGCGACACATGGGCCAAGCTTACGAAGCGGCAGGCCCGAGGATAGATGGCACGATGTGAACCATTGACGATTGAAAGAAAGAGAATAGAGAAATGTCTAGATTGCTCCTTGGCGCCGTTGTCCTATTCATGAGTGTTCCGATCGCAGCTGAGATGACTTCAGGAATCCAGGTAGATATCACGGGGACGTGGCAATTTACCGTTGAGCTTGATATCGGCGGCGGTGAGCCGACATTTGTGTTCGAACAGGATGGTGAAACATTGACGGGAAGTTACGAGGGTCTATTTGGTACTGCCGCGATTACGGGAACGGTGAAAGGAAACCAGATCGAGTTTCGTTTCGGTGGAGATGGCGCTGAAGCAGTTTACGTCGGCGGCATCGACGGAGATATCATGAAGGGAACGTGCGACTACGGGGGCGTTGGCGAGGGTAGTTGGCAGGCAGAAAGACAACGCTAAATTCCTCAAGGCTCAAAAAGCTTAGACCCGGCGGTAAGGAAGAGGAAGACGCGTCTGTCGATTCCGTCGTGCCAGAACGTTACGCTCCGTGCGATTCCGCGCCTTGTAGAAACAGCACCTCCGCTGAAGGGATTGAAGCGCCACAGTTCTTCACCGGTCGCTCCATCGATCGCGAAGAAGTGCAGTAGGGAGGACGCGCCGCACCCAGATCACGAGTGCGACCCATAGGCTAACAACAGAAACGAATTGAACGGCGTAAGTCAGCGAGAAATATGTTTTTGTGCTCTTCGTGTTTGTGATTGGCGCGTGTTCTCCCCCTAGCAGGTGCTAGTCGTGAGATTCGATCTTCATGGCTCGTTTCCAGGCAGCGATCTGACCGATGTGGCTACCTTCATGCGCAGTCAAGAGATAGGCACAGAAATCGCCAATCGTGGGGAACGTCTTGCGATAGTTTTCGTTAGGAAACTCTTTTGCGAACAAAGACACGTCCGCTTTTGTGACGGCTTCAGCCACGCGACTATGCTGAGACGAAAGCTCCGCTAAGAGTTGAGTCTTCGTAGGAAACGCCGAGGAGGCTTGGCCGGGTCCGTTTTTCGCAACGTCTTCCCACTCGCTTGGAAATGTTGAATCGAGTCCGAGAGTTGTTGCTGTCATGTTCGATGCTGATGCCAAATGTAGGAGCGTCCACGCCGGATGGTTCACAACGCCGTGAGCCTGTTGAGCCATTTGGTCGTCGGAGACGTTTTCGAGTGATTTTTCGATGTGTTCGAGGTTGAAGTTATACGTAAAGATGAGATGTTCGACCATTAACTTTCTCCTGATGTAAGACGGGTATGAGAGTCAGAAGTATACTTCGCGGACGAGGTGCTCAATGGTTGCAACCACAAATCATCAAATACGACTTGCCGCCCATCCCGTTGGTTTTCCGAGTCCGAACGACTTTTCCGCGGCGGAAGAGCCGATACCGGTTCTCGGTGATGGTCAGATGCTGTGTCGCACGATTTATCTTTCGCTTGACCCCTATATGCGGGGTCGAATGAACCAGGGACCATCGTATGCCCCTGGCGTGCAAATTGGCGAGACGATGGGCGGAGGCACGGTTTCTCAGGTGATTGAGTCGAATTTGGATAGTTATCAGACGGGTGACTTTGTGCTGACCGCAAATGGCTGGCAGGAGTACGCATTGTCTGATGGAGTCGGGGTTCGAAAACTCGACCCAGAGGTAGCACCGATTTCCACGGCCCTTGGTGTGCTTGGGATGCCTGGGCATACCGCGTTCTGCGGTTTACTTGACCTTGGCAAACCGAAGTCAGGCGAGACCGTAGTGGTCTCCGCAGCATCGGGTGCTGTCGGTGCCGTGGTTGGACAAATTGCCAAAATACAAGGGTGTCGGGTGGTTGGCATAGCTGGTGCCCAGAAGAAATGTGATTATGTGACGTCGGAGTTGGGTTTCGACGCATGTGTCAGTCATCGAGTAGACGACCTGCCTAAAACGTTAGGCAACGCTTGTCCCGATGGAATCGACGTTTACTTTGAGAACGTTGGAGGGAAAGTGTTCGAAGCTGTATTGCCGCTTCTGAATACTTTTTCCCGTGTCCCGATTTGTGGTCGTATTGCCAACTACAACGACACGGGACCGTCCGAAGCGCCGAATCTCGTGCCGAAGTTGATGGGATTGACTCTCGTCCGGCGCATTACGCTCCGCGGGTTCATCATCTTCGATCACACGGACCGAGAACCAGATTTCCTGCGTGACGTTTCAGCATGGATTCGCGATGGTTCCTTAAAGTACCGCGAAGATGTCGTTGATGGACTAGAAAATGCTGTCTCGGCGTTCCAAGGATTATTGCGCGGTGAAAACTTCGGCAAGTTGCTCGTGCGTGTCTCGAATGATCCGACACGCTAGTTGTCTCTGATTGTCCGTCAGTTGATTGCGACTCGGAGTTCGCGCGAGTTGAGTCGAAGGTCTTTCGTCTCCTGCTAGGTCGTTGACAGGGGTGGTTAATCGTTTGCGATGCATAAATCATCTTTCCGACGGTTTCCAAACGCGCTCGTTCTGATTTTTTTTCTCATCGTGATCGCGCAGTGTGCCAGTTACTTTGTGCCTGCTGGTGAGTTCGACCGTGTGGGTCGGCGCGTGGTTCACGGAAGCTATCATTTCGTTGACGCGGAACCTCTCGACGCGTTTACGTTCTTAACTGCCATTCCTATCGGCCTTGCCGAGGCACAGGAGATCATTTTTTTTGTCTTTCTCGTCGGTGGGGTCATGGGTGTTGTTAGAGCTACTGGTGCTGTTGATGCACTGATCGCGACGGCGATACGTCGTCTATCTGCTCGACCGATGTGGTTGGTCGGTGGCATGGTCGGTTTGTTTGCGCTTGGTTCGTCAACGGTTGGAATGGCCGAAGAGTACCTGCCGTTCGTGCCAATTCTCGTTACGATGTGTCTTGCCCTGAAGCTGGACGCAGTTGTGGCTGTTGGCATCATTTATGTGGGTGCTGGAGTTGGCTACGCATGCGCTTCTCTAAATCCCTTCACGGTCTTGATCGCTCAAGACATTGCAGAACTCGAATTAACCTCTGGGCAATATCTACGCTGGGTGTTGCTTTTTGTTTGTGGTGCTGTTGGTGTGCATCACATTTCGCAATATATGGCACGCCTTCGTCAAGACCGGCGCTTCAGTTTGGTCGCGGATGTTGATTATTCCAGCGGCTTCGTAGCGCCGGATTCTGTCAGGTTTTCGACTAGTCGGGTGGGCGTTGTTTCGGTGCTAGCGGTCGGGATAGCCATTTTTGTTTACGGCGTCGCTGCCCGTGGCTGGTCCCTGACAGAACTGTCCGCTGTGTTTCTTGCGATCGGGTTGCTTGCCGCTCTGATTAACCGATTAGGTCCGAATGTGGCGGCACACGCTTTTCTTGATGGGTCAGCGCAGATGACAGCAACAGCGTTACTCATCGGTTTTGCAAGGACAATCCAGGTCATACTTGATGACGCGCGCGTCATCGATACCATTATCTATTGGTTGGCTGAGCCATTGAGCACACTAACGGCTAGCGGTGCCGCACTTGGCATGCTCGCTGTGCAGACTGTCTGCAATTTGTTTATCCCATCTGGATCAGGGCAGGCTTATATCACGATGCCTATTATGGCCCCGTTAGCCGACTTGACTGGTCTCACACGCCAAACAGCCGTCTTGGCTTACCAATTTGGTGATGGTTTTACGAATATGTTGGTGCCGACGAACGCACTGCTCATGGGGGTCTTAGGGCTTGCGCGAATTCCGTATCAGCGCTGGGTTCGCTTTGTTTGGCCGTTGCTCGTAAAGCTATACTTGATCGCTGCACTCGTCCTTATAGGTGCCGTGCTGTTTGGCTACGAATAGAGCGCAACGACTTATCCGCGTGTCCGTGGTCTGCTGTTCCGACGAACCGAAATTAGGTTCGCTTTTTAGTTGCTTCCCGTTCTGCAAACTAGGGCGATACAATGGATGGCCTGATACTTACGAGGAATCTTATGTCCAGCCACCCTTCTATGTCTTTGATTGTGGTCGTCGCAGCCTTGGTTTGTCAGGTGGCGTGCGATCGGAGTGACTATCGTCCTGATGAATCTGGGGGAGTTTCAGGTTCAGAGAATGCGCCGCAGCCGTTGTTTGACACTTCAGACCGTACGGTTAGGCTTGAATTTGTGGATGTGCCAGCGCCCGTGGCCGATCTTTCGATGACGACTCTCGGTGGACGAGAAGTGTCAATGGTGGCCCAGCGAGGGAAGGTGGTGCTGGTCAATTTTTGGGCGACGTGGTGTGGTCCGTGCCGTGAGGAGATTCCCTTCCTAGTGCAACTCGCGGAGCGATATCCGGACCATCTGACAATTATCGGTGTGTCTGAGGACGCAGGGGGGGCGGACATGGTTGAAACGTTTGCCGATCAATACGACGTCAACTATCCGATCGTGATGTCGACGCCAGAGATTAAGCGTGCGTTTCCTGGTGTTGTCGCTTTGCCGACGTCCTTCGTGGTTGACCCAGACGGACAGATCGTCCAGACCCATGTCGGGTTAATCAGTCCGGTAGTGCTTGAGCAGGAAACACGCTATCTGACGGCACTGTCGCACAATGCCACGGTGGAAACTGTTGCTTCGAACGACCAGATTCGACTGGCGAATGCTGCACAGGCGACAGAGATTCCTGGAGTTGATCTGTCGTCGCTGTCGCCGGAACAGCGTGAAGAGGCACTACGACGTCTCAATTCTGATGGCTGTCCGTGCGGTTGCTCGCTGACGCTTGCTCAGTGTCGGATTAACGACTCATCGTGCGGCATTAGTCCACCGATTGTTGAAGAAATTGTGGCCGGCATTGCAGGCGCCAACTAACTAGTGTTTCGCTGGATAACAGGCTACGGTTCGCTTCGATCAGTCGTCCGGGATTGGGGACGATTTTTCTAGTTCCCTAATTGTTGGATCTCTAGACGGTCAAAGTTCTTTTACCGCTTCGGACAAGCTCATGATGCGAAGGTTTCCCGAGTGGCGTTCGCTTCTGCTGCTATTACTGTATCTGGTGTCGTCAATTCTTCGAAAGATTGTTCACGGCCGAAGATAATACCGAACACCCGCCGGATGTCTTCGAGGATTAAGTAAATCGTTGGGACTAAGACGAGTGTAATGAATGTCGCGAACACAACTCCCCAACCTAACGAGACAGCCATCGGGACCATGAAAGCCGCATCGAAACTCTTGTTGAACATCAGCGGAGCCAGACCGAAAAATGTTGTCAATGACGTTAGCAGAATTGGTCTGAATCGGCTCATCCCAGCTTCGCGCACGGCTTCGACGAGATTGTTA
>Ga0310123_10000357_pt1 | contig 41260 bp, 48 predicted proteins | sample CB6_AW_1057_MG_FD_203505 | JGI IMG/M metagenome (GOLD analysis project Ga0310123, IMG submission 203505) | Marine microbial communities from Western Arctic Ocean, Canada - CB6_AW_1057 | ecosystem: Environmental > Aquatic > Marine > Oceanic | place: Canada: Western Arctic Ocean | collected... | reverse complement strand
AAGTCTTCCGCGGCGCTCAAGTCACCCTTGACCACCACCGACTGTCCGATTCTGCCCACACCTTGTTCCATGACCCTCTCCGTTTCGCTAGTTGTTCCTGTTTGCCGCTATCGAGCTGTTTCCCGACGCGACCCACTCCCGACTTGAAGCCTCATCGTGGCCGCGGCCAGTTTTGGTGACACACCAAACAAGGGACGCGGGTCGGCCTCGTGGCGAAACACCGAGAACGAGTTGACGACCAGTCGTTTGAGGAAGCGCACATGTGGCTTCTGTGGTCTCAACTGCTTCATCACCTTCTGGAGCGGGATCCTGAGGCTGATGTCGACGTCTCCACGGAAGGAGGCCCCTTCCTGAATGCCCACACAAGGGGCGGAGAGCGAACCGTTGACGGTGGCTGTGTCGAGGATATTGATGGCCTCGTTTGCCGTGATATCGCCCTCGACCTTGCCACTGACGTTGACCACTTTGGCAACGACCTCGGCCTCGATCCGAGCGCTCGGGCCAATCGTGAGCGCGTTGCGGGGTAGGTCTATCTTGCCCTCGACCTGGCCTTCGATTGTCAGGTCGTTCGTGGCACTCAACTCGCCCTTAATGAGCACCGACGGCCCTATCGTGCCCACATGCTGTTTCATTGACCTGCTCCTTCTCTGGTCTCGTTTTTCTAGTATCGGCCTTGGCGGCATCGTTGTGTAGGGAAGGGGGCGTGGGGGGCGGGGTATCGGGGGGAAGGCCGACGAGACCTGTGAGACACTAATAAGGTAGGGCTAGAACGCTGGTCTGTTGCGCCCCGTCGGGTGAGTGCCAGAGGGCCTACCAGGCACTTCCAGACAAGTTGGTGCGCGGATCCAATGCTGGCAGGACGACTGCCCACATCATGATCATGGCACCCGGTCACCTCGAAAGCGGTGTCGATCGGAGATGCCCAGTCGTCAGGAAGTCTTCTTCTTGCGGGCCTTGGCCCTGCCTTTTGTCTTGACCGGAGCGGGTACCTTGCTGGCTTGGAGTTCGACCATCATAGTAATGAAACGACGCTGGCCGTGTTCGTCGAAGTCAATGACGGTGTGATGCTGGTTGCTCTCAACGATGGTTCCAGGACCGTACTGGCCTTGTGAAACCCTGGCACCAGTCGTGTATTTCGGCATGCGCCAACTCCTCGGGGTGAAGCAGAATAGTGAGGCTGGAGTACCAGGCAGGTGCTTGGGCAGCAGCCCTAAAACAGACTCCCCGTATTCTACCACCTTATGAGCCTGGCTCCAGACACGACCGCGACCGAGCGATCCATCGGGTCCGCATCTCGGGCCTTCTTGATGGGCCTTGCCCTGCCAGCGCAACCTGGCTTCGTCGTCGAGGAGAATCTTGACGAGCTCGAGGAGCTCGCCCGAAGTACCGGGATGGAGGTGGTTGGACGAAGCCTACAGAAGCGACAGGTTCCCGATGCGAGGACCCTTATCGGGCGCGGAAAAGTCGTCGAGATAGGGCGTGCCGCGGCTGAGCTGGCCGCAGACGTGGTGATCTTCGACGACGACCTGACGCCCAATCAAGTCAAGAACCTCGAGGGGGTCATCGCATGTGCGGTCATCGACCGCAGCGCCCTGATCCTCGAGCTCTTCGTTCGTCAGGCCCGTACGCGTGAGGCTCGCACCCAGGTCGAGCTGGCGAAGGTCGAGTACGACTTGCCCCGTCTGACCCGCCGCTGGACTCACTTGTCCCGTCAGGTTGGGGGCGTCGGCGTACGGGGCGGGGAGGGTGAAACCCAGCTCGAGGCCGACCGACGCATCTTGCGCACTCGAATCAAGCAGTTGAGGAGAGAGTTGCTGAAGATCGAGCAGACCCGCGAGCTCCATCGTCGGGGAAGGCGCGGCGCGCCGATCGTCGCGCTCGCCGGCTATACAAACGCCGGGAAGTCGACCCTCTTTAACCGCTTTACTCGCGCCAACGCGAGGACCGAAAACAAGCTGTTCGCGACTCTCGACTCGAAAGTACGCAAGGGGCATCTCGGAGGTCAGAGGGCGGTCCTTTTCGCCGACACCGTCGGCTTCATTCGTAAGCTCCCACATCATCTCGTGGCGTCCTTTCGCAGTACGCTCGAAGAGCTTACTCAGGCGGAGGTCGTTCTTCACATCGTCGATGTAAGCCATCCGCGATGGCGTGAGCAAATGGAAGTGGGCGAGGACGTGCTGGCAGATCTTGGCGTCGAGATGAGTCACGTGCTACCCGTTTTCAACAAAGTGGACCGATGTATCGACGGTCCCACTCCGCCGGAAGGTGGGCTGGCGGTTTCTGCTACGACAGGCGAGGGGATAGCGGCGCTGAAAGCTCACCTCGTAGAACGGATTGGTTCCGATCCCCTCTGCTGAGCCCGTGGAGTGACATGGGGATGAGAAGTCCGTTGGTCCGACCGTTATAATCGCCGGGAGTCCTTTATTCGACATCTATCCCGTCATCTATTGGCCATGGCCCTACGTCCGCGAGGAACGGCTCTCAACCCCCGTAACCTGCGTACCCGATGTGCGCTTGGCGTGTTCGCGATTGTCTTGGTCGCCGCGGTCGTTTCGGTGGTGGCGGTCACCACCGTTGTCACGGGGACGCCTGACGACATCGTTGGTATGTGGGACACGGGAGACGGTGCCCACGTTGAGATCTATACGCGCGATGGAAAGTACAACGGCAAGTTTGTGCGGTTCGACGATGAGCCGCCGAACGGCGGCCTCGATGCGGAGAATCCTGACCCGGAGCTTCGCGGGCGTAGCCTGATCGGCATCGACTTCATCCGAAACTTTGTGTACGAGGACGACAAGTGGAAGCACGGCCGTATCTACAACACGGAGAACGGCAAGCTCTACAAGGCCGACTTGGAGCTGAAAGACGGCACGCTCAAGGTGCGCGGGTGGATTGGGGTTCGCATCCTTGGCCGGACTGTTGAGTGGACCCGGACGGACTGACGGTAGCGCGTTGCGCCATCTCCGAAGCCTGCGCATCGTCGTTTTGGTACCTGTGCTCGCCGTGCTGTCGTTGAGCAACGGGGCGCAGGCGCAGCCGATCACCTACTCCGTCAGGGGCGTCCTGACCTCGGTCCCCTCCTGTGTGTCGAGAGTCTTCTCGGTCGGAGACCGGTGGGCGATCGACGTCGTGATTGAAGAACGCCTCTCCGATCTTGACCTAGGGGACAGCCCGACTCCTGACGCCGAGGATAGCCGAGAGTTGACCGAACCTGATGCCGAGGAGGGCCCTCCGGCCGATGAGGATCCCGATGAAGATGCCGGGGATGGGCCGCCGGCCGACGAACTCGGTGTTCTCGATGCCGATACTCTCGAACCCGTTGAGAGGACGACCGTAACCCACGCGGCCAGCACCTTTTGGTGGAGGGTTGGCGATGTATCCGGCTCGGCGACGGGCGTGACGAGGGTGTTTGTGAGCAACGACTCCCGGGACGGCATCGCGTGGCAGGCGCTCAGCTATAGTGCGACCTTCTCCCCGTCTTCCCTCGGTAAGACTGGCATTCTGGGCATCCAGGCCGGCCTGGTCGATTCGTCAGGCTCTGTCTTCGATTCGACGGAGCTGCCGAAGGTCGAGCGGTCCCAGTTCGACGGCGGGTTCTTCCAGGTCTTCTTCAAGACCAAGTGCGAGCCTTTCGGCCACGACTCGCTCGATGGCTCGGTCGTCTCGGTGGGTCCTGTCGTTCCCTACCTGCCATAAGCCACATCGTCTGGACCGCGCCCGGCAAGAGTCTGGCCTGGACTGGAACTCCGACTGGTGTTGACTTTCGTCCCACCCGGCATCTCACGGTATGGCAAGGAGTTGAATGCTCAGGCGCGGCTGGCACGGGACGTGGACTCTAAGAGCACGGAGGTCAAAAGATGGTGACTGTCGTGACCCTCTGTGTCGTTGGGTTGGCTGTTCTTCTCATGCCGGAGGTCTTCGTGGCTCTCGGGCGGCAGAGCGTCGAGCACCCTGGGATCGGAGGCAGTATTCTCGTCCTGTTCGGTCTGACCGGCAGGTGGATTTACAAGCGCTGAGCGTGCGGGATCGGCTTAACACTCTGGGTGCGACCCGGCCGCTCCGGGTGAAGTAGACTACTGCTCGGATTACCCACGATCACGAGGATGAGTCATGAGAGCCATCCTGTCCATAGTCGTCGCGTTCGCCGCCATTGCCCTGGCTGCCTCAATGGCTGCGGAGTCGACTGACGTCGACCTCGAGTCGTCCGACGGGGTTACCCTTAAAGCCACTTACAGCTCGCCAGGTCGACCAGGGCCGGGGATGCTGCTCATTCATCAGTGCAATATGGACCGCACGTCGTGGAGCGGCATCACGGCTGAACTTGTGGACGCCGGCATCCACGTGCTGACGCTTGATCTGCGAGGTTTTGGTGACAGCGGGGGAGAAGGGATCTCGGGTGGGTTTCCGACGTTTCTGCAGAAGTCAGCTGGTGACGCCGATATGACGCTGGAGTATCTGGTTTCGCAGTCAGGCGTTGACCGCACACGCGTGGGTGTCGGTGGAGCCAGCTGCGGCGGCATGATACTGGCCGACCTGGCCGCCAGGCAGACCGATGTGAAGGCGTTGATGCTCCTCTCGAGCCCACCAAGTGAGACGGCCGTCAAGAACATGGCCGCCACGCCGGGGCTGGCTATTTTTGCCGCGGCGACCGAAGACGACCCGGTGACGGTGGGCGTGGCTGACGCTCTCCGCGGCGCGGTGAAGGGCTCGAAGCACCCACACTCGACCGCGAAGATCTTCGCGGGCACCGAACACGGGTTGCCGATGTTCGAGAAGAATCACAGCCTCGAATCTGAGCTCCTGGACTGGCTCAAGACCGAACTGTCGAATTAGTCCTAACTACTCGCCCGCCTCGCGCTCGATGGCGCGGGCGCCGCTCAGCGAGCCTTCCATTCCGTAGTTTCCTTCATGGCACGCGTACTCGAAGATCGGTAGCTCGTTCAGGCGCATTGGAAGTTCCACCGTCCACGGTTCAGTCCAGGTCGTTGGGTCGGTCACGGTGAAACTGTAGATCAGCGACCCCTCACTCAGCCGCTGCAAGTACTCAACGAGGTGAAGATTCTCGCTCGAGTTGCGGAAGCTGGTCTCGCCGACGAAGTTCTTGGTTTCCACAACCAGCGTGTCGCCCTCCCAATGTCCCCGGGAGACGCCCGTCCGCTGGTGCAGGGCACCGTGCCCACGGCCATCGAGGGGGATGATCCGTGGGTTGTGCACCATTTCGTTGAGCAGCACCACGTGGTCGGCCGTCTGGAAGATCTGTACGTTCATGTTGTACGCCGACGGAATCATCGGCGGTCCGGAGTTGAACCCGGTGATGCATCGCTCGGCCAGCGGTCGATCCTCAGGTCCGAGTGACACTCGTTGGTTGATGCGCAATCGTTCGGCGGCCCGCTGGATCCCCCCGTCGGTCAGGGCCGGGATCCGTCCGTTGGGCGGAGCGACGACAAGAGAGGTGCGCCGGGTTTCGACGACGACTGACCCGCGGTCCCACCAGAAGTTGTTGTAGGCGAGGGCCAGGTCGTTGGTCTCACGCGTGCCGTTCACCTGGCCTCGGCTTGTGTTGGTGGCCTTCTTTTCCTCTCGATTGAGGTCGGCGTTATTCGCCAACACGCGTTCGGCGGCATACGTGGCGACTTCTTCCTCGGAGAGAAACTCCTGGTCGGCGAATTCCTCCGGCCGCTCCAGCGGCGTGACGGTCCGGAAATCCCAGACGCCGGTTAGATTCGGGTGCCCATCTGCGGTCCGCAACGAGAACGAGCCATTTTCGGACTGGGCGGCGGCTTGGGTTGAGAGCAGCACCACCACCACCGCGAAGGTGTTCGCGAGCAATACACGTTGTCGGATAGTCATGATCTTCACCTCAAAAAAAGAGACACGGTGACGGTGATCATATTGCTCCTCATTCGTCTGGTAGGCAAGCGGCTCGGCGCGCCCCCGGTATAATCGCCTCGACCTTGACTTCGAATGCTGAGAGCCACCGGCCCTACGTCCTCTGGTCTGACACGCTGCCAACCGGTGAGATGGCCAAGCTCCTCATCTGGCCACAGGAGCATCAGGCCAGCGCGATCCTGCATCTGGCAGGGAGCGTGCACAGCGCTCACATATACACCAGCCGTCAGCTGGCCGTCGAGCAGGGGCTGAAGCTGCGCGAGCAGGTGCGCAAGGGCGAGTTGACCCTGCCAGAGGCTCGACCTGACTCGACCAGCGCCGGGTGAACGCCACGTGTCCAGAGCGCTCATCCTGTTCTCGATCGTTGCGTCCGTCTATTTCGGCACCCGCTTGGTATCCGACTCAGGGACGAGGCTTACAGACCTAGTAGGTGTCTCAGCCAGCTTGTTCGTACTCAGGCAAAACGCGAAGGTTCTCATGTCGAATCGGAAAGTGGCCACCACCCCCACACTGCACGAGCTTCAGGACGCGACGGCGCTCGACGAGGTCTTGGGAAGTGAGCGAGCGATTCTCTACAAGCACAGTACCCGGTGCCAGGTGTCGGCGGTCGTCATCGATGAGGTGCTCCGGTTCGGCGAGGCGCACCCCGACTGGACGACGTATGTGCTCAAGGTGATCGAGCAGCGCCAACTGTCAGATGCCGTCGCCGAGCGACTTGGCGTGTCGCACGAATCGCCCCAGGTATTCGTCATTCGCCAGGGACGGTGTGTGTGGCATGCCTCTCACCACTTCATTACCGCGCAGGCACTCAGCCAACAGGTGTCCTAACGGAGCCACTCTACGAGACGTTCACCCGATGTCGAGGCCACCTTCGATGGCGAGCGCGCGGATACGGTCGGCGTGGCTGGGGTTGGCCGCGATGATTTCACGCACTCGGCGGCTGACTTGCGCCTTGTCGTTCGCCGACATCAAGGTGCCGGCGGACGCGGCACTCCGAATGGCTGAGTAGCAGTCGTCCTCGTAGGTGATCGACCCGCACTCGGCGTTGAGGTTGGCCAGGACCGGACCCGCTTCCGATGCGGTCCCCGTACCACCGCCACTGCTGGTGAATTTGTCGTTCGCCTGCTGGAGCTCGGCCGCGGCGCCCCGACGGATGTTGGCGCCCTCGGTACCCGCCTGGAAGCAGGTGAAGTGGGGACGGTCGGCCCAGCGTAAGGGTGCGCACGCGTGGATCCCGGCCTCCTGGGCTGCGACGGCGACCTCGGTGATGAGTGCCTCGTACTCGGCATCACCCTCGCCAAAGCCCGAGAAGTTCCCCAGGTCTCCGCTTGCGGCAAAGAGCCCCGTGACTCCCGGAATCTTAGCGATTTCTCGCGCGTGCTCGACGCCTTCCAGGGTTTCGATCATCAGGATCAAGACGACGTTGTCGTTCCAGGTTTGCCGGTAGCCTCCGGGAACATCTCCCCAGATGGCACTTGGGCCTTGACCACCACCGGAGCTACGCCGGCCCATGGGCGGGAAGTATGTCCAGTTGACGGCTGCCTGCGCTTCCTCGACCGAGTCGACGGTTGGGACCACGATGACGGCGGCTCCCATATCCGTGGCGTGTTGGATCTCGCGCTCATCCGCGTATGCCACTCGGACCCCAGGGACGGCCGGACCTGGACATGTGCGCCAGAAGCGGGCGACCTGCTCCCACGAGATGGCCTCGTGCTGCATCTCGACCCAGATGAAGTCGTAGCCGGCAGCAGCCATCGCGCAATAGGTGCGGGGGTCGGTGGCGCGTACCGTGCCGCCGACCATCGGGCCACCCTCGAGGAGTTTGCGCTTGGCGGAATTCCAGATCGTCGCTTCTTGCCCGTCCGGCATCTTGAATCGCGACCCGTAGTCGAATTCCTCGGCGCTAAACTGAGCCGCGGCTTGCCCAGCGGTTACGCCGAGCAGGGCACACAGTGCGACGGCGACGATCGTAAACAACTTCCTAGTCATCAGCATCCTCGTGAGGTCCGTTCTCGGTCAGGCGGATGGTCCACGGGCGCCCTGATTCTATGCCGATTCTCGGCGTGGGGGGATGCTATTAGAGGATCGCCTCGGCTCTATGTGGTCGAGGTTTGAAGAGGGAAGCGATGCGTAAACGCACTATTGGTTCACCGGCTGCGCTCGTCGCATTCACCACCGTCGCGTTCCTGGTCTCGTCGTGCGGCGGCACCGGGCCGGCCGAGGAGGACGCGGTCTCGTCACTACGAACGCCGTGGGGCGATCCGGACCTGCAAGGGATCTGGAACAATTTCACGATTACGCCACTGCAGCGTCCAGCGGAGCTCGTCGACCAGGAGTTTCTGAGCGGCGAAGAAGCGGAGGCACTGCGGCAGCAGGCAGTCGACCGGAATCGCCGCGCGAATGCACCCAGCACCGTGAGATCGGAGCCGTTGCCTGTCGGCGGCAACGTGGGCGCCTACAACAGCTTCTGGACTGAGCAAGGCACGAGGGTCGTTCCCACTGGACGGACCTCGCTGATTGTCGACCCACCCAACGGACGGCTTCCTGCCCTGACTCCAAAGGGGCTTGCGCGGATCACCTCTCCGGAGAACCGGCGGATTGCCGACGTGAGAGATGGACGTGCACCCGCCAATGGGCCCGAGGAGTTCGGTCTGAGCGAGCGGTGTCTTTGGTATCGCGGGATCCCGTCGTTCCCGACTGGCTACAACAACAACTACCAGATCCTGCAGACACCCGACTCTGTCGTGATGCTCCAGGAGCACATTCACGACGTCCGGTTCATTCCCCTCGATGGCCGGCCGCATGTGCCGCCCGCGATTCGTCAGTACGCGGGCGATTCCCGGGGTCGCTGGGACGGCGACACGCTCGTGGTTGAGACCACCCTCTTCAAGGAGCCCTTTATTCGACGGTGGATTCGTCCAGAAAACTCCCTACTGGATAGTGGCAACCTCACCCAGGACCTCGTCGTGGTCGAGCGCTTTACGCGCGTCGGGCCGGACGCTCTCGACTATGAGTTTACCGTGGACGATCCCGGAACCTGGGCGACACCGTGGAGTGGGTCGCTGCCCATGGCACGGAGCGATGGGCCGGTTTTCGAGTTTGCGTGCCACGAGGGGAACTACGGCATGGCGAACATGCTCGCTGGGTCCAGAGCGGACGATGCCAGGTAGGTCACACCTGTGGCACGAACTGCGGGAGCACGTAAGCAAAGATCATCGTGACGATACCCATGAAGAGAGCCAGGATGATGCTGTGCTTGAAGGTGACACGGAACAGCTTCCCTTCCTCGGAGGAGGCCATGCCGGTGGCCGCGACCGCGACCGCAATGCTCTGAAGCGAGATCATCTTGCCCATGACTCCGGTGGCGGCATTCGTTGACGCCGTAAGGATCGGATTCAATCCCAGGGCATTAGCCGTCACAACCTGCAAGGTGCCGAACAGCGCGTTGGATGAGGTGTCGCTCCCGGTCAGAAACACACCGGTCCAGCCGAGCATCGCGCTGAAGAAGGGGAAGGCCGTTCCGGTCGCGGCAAAGGCGAGACCCAGGGTCGATGTCATGCCCCCGTAGTTCATCAGGAAGGCGAGCGCGAGTACCGAGGCGATGGTCAGTAGCGGCTTCGACAGCTGCTTGAGTACCGACCCGACGATACCGAAGAACTTACCCACCGACAGACCGGACACCAACGAGGCGGCAAACGCTGCGAGGAAGCAGGAGGTTCCAGCCGCCGACAGCCACTGGAAGTTGTAGACCGCCCCATAGGGCGATGGATCGGTGGTGATGGGCGGCACCCGCATGATCAGCTCGTGGAGGAGCGGGACCTGGATGGGCAGGCTGACGGTGTTCAGGGCGTCTTGAATGGGCCGATAGCGCCAGACCAGCACGAAAGCCACCAGGAGGACATACGGGGTCCACGCGGACATAACCTCACCGAGCGTGTGGCTGTGACCTTTCGAGGGAACCTCCTGGTCACCTTCAAACCGGAAGATCTGCGACGGCTGCCAGACCTTCATGACGATCACCATGGCGATGAGCGCAGCGATCGAGGCCAGAATGACGGCCAGATCCGGTCCCAGCGTGTTCGTCACGACGAACAGCACGACGGCGAAGGTCAATGAGCAGGCGATGACCGGCGGCGCGACCTCGAGAGCCCGCGAGAAGCCTGACATGACGACGACCATGTAGGCGGGGATGACGATGGCGATGAGGGCGCACAACCGGCCCGTCATTGCGCTGAGTGCGGCCTCAGGCAAGCCGGTGACCGCCGCGAGCGTGACGACCGGGATGCCGAGGGAGCCGAAGGCGACTGGCGCCGTGTTGGCTAGCAGGCAGATGAACGCCGCGTAAAAGGGCGAGAACCCGAGACCGGTCAGCATGGCGGCGGCGATGGCCACCGGGGTGCCGAACCCGGCCGCGCCCTCGATGAAGGCACCGAACGCGAAGCCAATCAGGACCGCTTGCAGGCGGCGATCATCACTAAGCGCACCGATCGAGTCCTTGATGATCTCGAACTTACCGGTATCCAGTGTGACCCGGTACAAGATTAGCGAGGCGATAACGATCCAGCCGATCGGAAAAAGTCCGAATGCGGCACCATAGACCATTGAGGCGCCGGCCTGCGGTATCGGCATTCCGTAGACAGCGAGGGCCAGCACGACGGCAACCCCCAACGCGCTGAGTCCGGCCACCCAGCCGGGCTTGCGTCTGACGCCCAGCATGTAGAACAGGATGACCAAGGGGATGGCGGCCACCAGAGTGGAGAGGCCAAGGCTTCCGGCAACGGGCGTGTAGTTCTGTTCCCACATAGTTAGATGTCCCGCAAGAATCTATCACTCCGCTGCGGTCTGTGCCTCCCTTTCGGTTCGCAGCGAGGTCACGCGTATAATCTGCAGACATCGGTCAGGCCATGTCTGGCTATCCCAGGGAGATTGCATGCACAGCATTCAGCTTCGTTCGGTGAAGGCAGCCGCGCTTGTCGCGCTGATGGGTGGGCTGGTCGCCACCACTACCGTTCTCGCGCTCGAGAATGACAACTGGCCGTCCTTTCGCGGCGGCGACGCTTTGTCGACCGCCGAGGACGACCCGCGCCTTCCGACGACATGGAGCACGACGGAGAACGTGGTCTGGGAGACGCCGATCGACGGTCTCGGCTGGTCGTCGCCTGTGGTCTGGGGAGATCGAATCTTCGTCACCACCGTCGTCAGCGACGGCGAAACGCAGGAACCACGAATGGGGCTCTACTTCCCGTTTGGATCGCCGGCGACATCGCCCGATCTTGGATATCCGGACCCGAAGCCAGGCGACCTTATGGAGCGCGAGGTGGACGCCCATCACTGGCGGGTCTACGCCCTCGATTTCGAGAGCGGCGACGTCGTGTGGACGGCCGAGGTCAACACCGGTGAGCCGCTGTTCGACCGCCACCTCAAGAACACGTTTGCCTCGTCGACACCGGTCACCGACGGTGAACGGGTGTATGCGTATTTCGGGAACGTCGGTGTCTTTGCACTCGACATGGCCGGCGATGTTGTCTGGGAGAGACGATTCGAGCCGGTGGAGACCCGTTACGGTTGGGGCCCAGCCGCCTCGCCGGTGCTGCATGACGGCACGCTCTTCATCGTCAACGACAACGAAGAGCAGTCCTTCGTCGTGGCGCTCGATGCGGCCACTGGTGAGGAGCGTTGGCGTACAGAGCGCGAGGAGGGCACGAACTGGTCAACTCCGTTCGTCTGGGAGCACGAGGGGCGGACGGAATTGGTGACGACGGGAAGCGACCAGGTGCGGTCGTACGATATGGACGGTCGCGAGCTTTGGCGCTTTGGGGGCTTGAGCTCGATCACCATCGCGCAGCCGTTTAGTGCGCACGGGCTGCTCTACATCGCGTCGGGATATATCGGCGACAACGTCAAACCGGTGCTTGCCCTTCGCCCTGGCGGGGAGGGGGACATCTCCCTCAAGGAGGGCGAGCGTAGCAATGACTCCATCGTGTGGTACGACGACACCGCGGCCGCGTACCATCCCACGCCTCTGGTCTACGGCGACTACTACTTCACCCTCCACGACCGGGGGTTCTTTGCGGTGCACGACGCGAAGACCGGCGAGGAGATGTACTTCACCGAGCAACAGGTGAGCAACCAGGAGGTGCGACAGCGCATCGGCCGAGGAACCGGAGGGTTCTCGGCATCGCCCTGGGCCTACAACGGCAAGATCTTCGCGTTGAGTGAAGATGGCGATACCTATGTGATCGACACGGCGCGAGAGTTCAGCGTCGTCGCCACGAATTCCTTGGAAGAGGTGGGGATGTCGAGCCCAGCGATCGCCAGGGGGAGTCTCTTCATTCGAACCCGTTCGCATCTGTGGCGACTCACCGACCTGTCACAGGAATGACGACAGAGAACGAGTGCAGATCGCCACACGCATCATGAGAACGCTGGTCGTTCTTCTCGTGGGGCTTGTCGGGTCTGGCACGGTGGCCTACGCGGAGGACTGGCCACAGTGGCGCGGGCCGGACGGTCGGCGCATCTCGAGTGAGAGCGGACTGCCGACCGAGTGGACGCCGAGCACGGTCGCGTGGCGAACACCCTTACCCGGGCTGGGCGTATCGTCGCCGATCGTGTCTGGCGATCTGGTTGTCCTGACCTCTCAGATTGGCTGGGGACCTCTGCGCCCGGGTGGGCATCCGACGCTGGTCCGCGGCGGTCCCGACCCGGACGGCGAACGACCGCTCGGCGGCGAGCGGGTGTCGGGCAGAGGCCAGGACGTCACCTTTCTCGTTACGGCGTTCAGCCGGGACGACGGGTCGGTCGTCTGGGAGCATCGCGTCGCGGCGGACGGGGACGCCGCCGATGTGCACCAGAAAAGCAATCTGGCGAACGCGAGCCCAGTCAGCGACGGGGAACGCGTCTACGCCTGGTTCGCCACGGGGCAGCTGGTGGCTCTCGATACCGAGGGGGCGGTGGTCTGGGAGAGGCATCTGGCCCGCGAGTACGGACCGTTCGAGATCGTATGGGGCCACTCGAGCTCGCCCCTTGTCTACCAGGATCTCCTGCTTCTGCAGTGCGACCACGAGTCCGGCGCGTATCTGCTGGCGCTCGATCGCAGAACGGGCGCCGAGCGCTGGAAGGTCGAGCGCGGTGTGGGGTTGCGGTCTTTCAGCACACCGACCGTGGTTGTGGGGCCCGAGGGTGACGAGTTGATTGTCAACGCCAGCGAGCGCCTCGATGCCTATGACCCGTCGACAGGTGAGTGGCTCTGGCATGCGGGGGACCCCAATCAGTTTCCGGTTCCGGCAGCCACCCACGACGGGGACGGCACGCTCTATACGAGTCGCGGGCACCGAGCCGGTCCCTACATGGCGATCCGACTCGGTGGACGAGGCGATGTCGGCGAAACGCACGTCGCCTGGCAGGTACCGACCGGCGCGCCGTATGTCTCGTCGATCCTCTATTACGAGGGCGTGATCTACATGGCGAACGGCAACGGCATCGTGACTGCGGTGGATGCCGAGAGTGGTCAGCGGGTCTGGCAGGATCGGCTCGGCGGGGTCTACTCCGCGTCTCCCCTGGCAGGCGACGGAAAAGTCTATTTCTTTAGCGAGACGGGCGAGACCCTGGTCCTGAAGGCGGGTCGCCGACTTGAGGTGCTGGCTCGGAACGACCTGGGCGAACACGTCGTCTCGTCGCCCGCCGTCTCAGACGGCCGAATTTTCATTCGGACCGACGAGTCCCTTATTGCCGTCGGGACGAGTTCCCGGCGGTGATCACGAAAGAGGAGCGCGGACGTTGAGTGTCTCATCGGTCGGATTCGTCGGACTTGGTCGCATGGGATTCGGGATGGCCAGCAATTTGTCGAAGGCCGGTGTCCCGCTGACCGTTTGCGATCTGAGTCCCGAACCCCTGAACGCCCTTGCTGCGCAGGGCGTCTCCATTGCAGCCGACCCCGCTGAAGTCGCCGCGAGCGTCGACCTGCTGTTCATCTGCGTGCCGTCCGACGCCGAATCAGAAGCCGTCCTGTTCGGCCACCGTGGCGCGACGACAGGGAAGACAGCCCTCCCCGTGATCGACACCACGACGATGAATCACGGGGCAGCGCTTCGACTCTGGAAGCGGGCGCAGGAGGAGGGGTTCCTCTACAGCGACTGTCCGATATCCGGGATGCCTTTTCGTGCCGCGGATGGCACGTTGACCATGATGTTCGGCGGGAGCCAGGAGACGTTCGCCGACGCCAGGCCGTATCTGGACACCATGGGTGAGTTCATCGTCCACTGCGGCGACGTCGGCATGGGACAGCTCATGAAGGCCGTCAACAACATCATCTACGACGTGAACATCGCCGCGATCTGTGAGGTGATGCCGCTTGCGGTCAAAGCGGGGCTGCGCCCCGAGACACTTGCGGAGGTGCTGACCACGGCAAGCTCGCGCAGCTTCGCCAGTGAGTACTTCGTGCCGCGCATTCTCGAGGGACGATTCGACGGCGATTTCTCATTGCGGTCCGCCTTCAAGGACATCGTGAACGTGCAGGAGGTGGCGGCTCGGCTAGAAGCGTCCCTGCCGGTGGTGGACGCCATGGTGTCGACCTACCAGGCAGCGATTGACCAGGGCTTCGGAGAAGAATCGAAGAGTGCCATGGTCAAGGTGTACGAGGACAGTCTTGGGCAAAAGGTTCGGCGGCCGGCGTCAACGGACTCGGCCGACGGGTGAGGTAGCGACAATCCGGCAGGGAGATCAGAGATGACAGTCACAAGGATCCGAACGATCACGGCGGTAGCACTCGCCTGGAGTGTGTCGGCATGCGGCGCATCATCTTTCACGCAATCCGAGACTCGCGAGCCGATCACGATCGAGCAGTACGACATATGGATGGAGGAACTGTCGAACTGGGGACGGTGGGGTGAGGACGACCAGCTCGGGGCCGCCAACCTCATGACCGAGGCCAAACGCCGAGAAGCGGCGGCGCTTGTTCGCGAGGGGACGACGGTGTCGCTGGCCCACGACATGCTTACCGAGGAGGCTGCAGACGCGCGGGAACCGTACGTTCTGCAGATGATGGTCAATGGCGAGGCCCAGAACTCCGCCGATCGAATCGACGTGTATTACCACGGCGTGTCAGTCTCGCACCTGGATGGACTATGCCATGTCTTTTACAAGGACAAGGTGTACAACGGCCACGACTACCGGGAGGTCGTGACCGAGGACGGCTGTACGCGGATGGACACGACGGCAATGAAGAACGGACTCGTGACCCGAGCCGTCTTGATCGACATGCCGCGCCTGAAGGGGGTGCCCTATCTCGAGCCCGGCACGAAGCTCTACCAGGAGGACATCGAGGCGTGGGAGGAGTACGCCGGTGTGACATTGGGCTCGGGCGATGCGCTTTTGCTCCGCACCGGTCGCTGGGCCCGGAGAGCGGCCATCGGTCCCACGCGAGAGATGTCGGGCTGGGACGCATCGGTTATGCCGTTTTTGGCCGAGCGTGATATCGCACTCATGGGTGCCGACGCGGTGCACGAGGCGCCCGGTAGCGTGCCCGGTCTCAAGGTCAACCCGATCCACCGGTTTGCGATCGTGGCGCGTGGGATGAATCTTCTCGACAACCTCGATCTCGATGCGGCGGCCGAGACGGCTGCCCGTCTCAGCCGCTGGGAATTCATGATCGTGGTCGCGCCCTTGCGGGTGCCCGGTGGTACGGGCTCTCCCGTGAATCCCGTCGCGATCTTTTGATGACGCCGGCCGGTTAGGGCAGCGTCACCTGACCGACCCCGCGGATGTGGCGGGTCTGCGGCTCCTGGAGAAACGCCACGAGGCGCAGATTCGACCGCTGCCACTCAGGTGCGATTTGAACCGTGGCGTCCGTGGCGTATCGGTCTGGAACGGGACGGGCGAGCGTCTCGATGCGCTCCAGTGAGCGCACAACCGCCACGTGGCGTAGTCGCCGTCGAGCGTTCTCCCCGCGCTGGACGTCGGTCTCGAGGGCACTCTCCGTTACCGCTATCCAGACTTCAAGGGCTTCCGCGTTACCCAGCTTCGTCGTCTCGGAGATCGCCACGTCTACCTGAAGTAGGCCCTGACTGGCCTCGCCGGTCACGGTGACGTCGACAATGGCCTTGGGCGTGGCGATCGCGCTGGCAATCGCGTTCTCCGCAAGCATCCGTTGGCTTCCGACAAATTGCATGCGCCCGTCGACGACCATTTGGGGCGTATAGAGCGCCGTGGACCCCGTTGTCGGGTGGTACGCACGCTGACGTTCGGTGAACGCGGAGTTGGAGAAGGGGTCCTGCCAGCTCCCGTTCCAGTACGCGACGTGCTCACTGAGCGGGATGATCAGGGCGCCGGGCACGAACTGCTCTTCGTCAAGCCGGAGCAGTAACTCGTCGGCGGGCGGACAGCTCGAGCAGCCTTCAGAGGTGAACAGCTCGACCAATACGGGAATCCGAGGCGGCTCGGGCTGACCCGGGAGCAATGTCAAGACCCCGATCCCGATACCCGCGAGACCGACCAACCAGGATGCCCACACGATCACAGGGCCGCGCACTCGCACCTTTCCGTCATGTACCAGTCAGGATTGCACGATCGCCGCCTGAACGACAACCAAAGAAAGCAATCCGTGACTGCCGCTGTCCCTCGGGAGTATCGTGATGAGCGAAAGATGACGAAGCCCATGGAACACCCCACCCCGATCCACCCTCGAGATCATGCGGTCTACTCGCCGGACAAGATGGGAAAGAGCACGCTCTTCCGATCGGAGCGTGTCATGGTCGGCTTGAATGCGTTCGAGCCGGGACAGGAGCATGCTCTGCACGCGCACACCGGCATGGACAAGATCTATCAGGTCATCGAGGGGCAGGGCGTCTTCCTTCTCGACGGCGAAGAGGCTCCGATGGAGGCGGGAGTTGTACTGGTCGCCCCGGAGGGTGCGCCCCATGGCATTCGCAATACCGGCACAGACCGATTGCTGGTGCTCGCCGTGCTTGCGCCGGCGCCGTAGAGTCGGCTCCTGGTCACGGAGACCCCGTCCGACGCGGAAGCTGTGTCCTTGTTGCGTTTTGAGCCTCACAGCTTTTACCATATCCGTACAGGAGGTCGCAGATGTTCAAGAAGAGCCTTGTCGATTTTTCGGCGCTGGTCGTCGTGCTGGCCCTCGCACCACCAACGGTGGTGGCGCAATCGCCTGACCGCGCGATGCCTATGCGGACGTCCGATGGACAGCCGCATATCTCTGGCATTTTCACGTTTCGCACGATCACACCGTTTCAGCGACCCGAGCAATTCGCGGGGCAGGAGAACCTCTCTCCGAAGGACGCCGCGCGATTCGAGGCGGCGGAGAGGATCCGGCAGAACCGTGATCTCTTCGACCCAGAGAAGGGCTCAGGTGGCTACAGGCCGCGGTTAGAAGGCGGTGTGTTGTCGTATAACGAATTCTGGTACGAACGCGGGGTCGAACTGACCGCTGACAAGCGCACATCCTTGATCGTCGATCCCCCGGATGGTCGGCTACCCCCACGGACCGAGGAAGGCGCGATGGCAGCGCGGGAGCGCGGAGCCAATCGGCGCGAGCATATGTATGACTCGTATGAGAACCGCAGTTCGGGCGACCGGTGCATCATGGGTTTTAACGCGGGGCCGCCGATGCGGTCCAGTGCGTACAACAACAACGTGATGATCTTTCAGGCGCCCGGGTATGTGGCGATTCTCAACGAGATGGTCCACAACGCTCGGATCATTCCGATCGGCGATACCTCAGATCTGCCGTTTTCGCAGCGCAGCGGTAACTCTCGCGGCCACTGGGAAGGTGAGACGCTGGTCATCGAGACCACGCAGTTCGGCGGTGGGAGTAGCGGCCTGACTTCCACAAACATGCATCTGATCGAGCGCTTCACCCGTCTCAATCCTGACGCGGTCGCTTACGAGTACACCGTCACCGATCCGGCGGTCTACACCGCTCCGTATAGTGTGATGATGCCGCTCCGGCGCACGGACGGACCGCTGTTCGAGTATGCGTGTCATGAGGGAAACTACGGTCTGTACGGCATCCTGGCCGGCGCCCGCCAGCTCGAGCTAGATGGACGCGAGTTGCGGCCCTAGTGTGCATCGCCCGCCTCGCTGTGTTGGACTTACCACACTGCGACGTTGTCGTCGCTACGAGGAATGAAGGTCGCCGTGCAGGCTGAGTTCGTGCGCCTCGCGGTTCCTCGTATAACCGTTATGCTCGCGTACATGGGAGTTCGTTCACGGTGCTGATTTTGCATACCCATGCGCACCGTGACCTATGCTCTCTAGCGACACCTGGCAGATCGTGGCCGTTGCCGGTCTGCTGCTCAGCAGCGTCGCCGGGGTCGTCGAAGGGCCGTGGGCGGCCGTCGTCTTCACGCTGCTCTACGGGTCGGCGGTCCTTTCCATCCTCAAGTCCTCATAGTTCATTCTGAAAGCGGTCATCGTCGCAGCCTGCGCTCGATGCGGGGCAGGAGTACTTCCATGAACAGAGAGAGATTCGAGAAGGGACTGGAAATCCGCCGGCGAGTGTTGGGCGCCGAGTATGTTGATCGCGCCTTGGCCACGGCCGACGAATTCAACCGGCCGATGCAGGAACTGGTGACGGAGTACTGCTGGGGTGAAATCTGGGGTCGACCCGGCCTGGAAGAGAGAACCCGCAGCCTCCTGAATCTGGCAATGCTCTCGGCGCTCAATCGCCCCCATGAGATCAAAACCCATGTCCGCGGTGCGCTCAACAATGGTGTCACTCGGGAGGAGATCGCCGAGGTCTTCTTGCAGGTGGCGATCTACTGTGGTGTGCCGGCGGCAGTCGACAGCTTTCGGATCGCGCGCGAGGTGTTTGACGAGCAGGCATCGGCCGATGGCTGAGGTGAGGGCCAGGCGTTGGCGCTCACTGCTCGATCAAATCGCTCAGCCGCCGATAGCCCGAGCGACTGATCGGCAAGCAGGAGCCATCAGTTAGCACGGCGATGCGGCTGTTGGTCGCTGTCGTTTCGATCCGTGCGAGCCGGTCGACTTGCATCAGAAACAGCCGGTGGATACGCACAAAGCAGGTCGGGTCGAGCGTCTGCTCCAAATCAGTCAACGTCTGCTCCTTGAGGCGGCTCTTTCCGCCGGCGCTCACAGCCACATAGTCATCCTGAGCTTCGATGTAGTCCACCTGGTCGACGGGAATAATGTGCACGTCGGCCCGGTCACGGATCAGGATCCGCTGAACCGGTTTGGATGGGTCGGCGCGCCCGCTTGAGACAATGTCTCGTATTGGAAGCGCCTCTGACTGGCCTATTCGCTCACGTGCGTGCAGCAGTGCATCCGACAATCGTTCGGCGTCGAACGTCTTGAGCAAGTAGTCAACCGCGTGGACGTCAAAGGCCCTGATCGCATGCTGGTCATAGGCCGTTACGAAGATCACGGGTACGTCTTCGCCCAGCAGCTCCAGCACCTCGAAACCGTCCAGTTTCGGCATCTGGATATCGAGCAGGATGAGGTCGGGTCGATGTTCGGACACGGCCCTCACCGCTTCGAAGCCATCGGCACACTCGGTCACCACCTCGACGTCCGGATGGGCTGCGAGCAACTCGACCAGCACTCGGCGGGCTAGCTCCTCGTCATCAACAATGACGACCCGAAGCGTGTCAGGGGTATGTTCAGTCATCGCTCCGATCCACCTTGTCCGTTACGGCCGGAATCTCGATGACCACTTCGAACTGTCCGTGCGTAAGCACGCACAGTCCGACAACCATCTTTGGCGCCGAGAGGGGCGGGCGGTCTGGCGGTGATGACGAGTCGGACGACGACTTGGGTGTGCGCTCAGCCCACATGGTTCTGCTCCGTCTCCTGGATTGCTTGCCGGCTCGTGCCGAACGAGTGCCAGATCAACTTCAGTCCCCAGAACATGATGATGACGGGCCAGGTCTCTCGATAGTCCCACGCTGTCATGGTGTTCACCAGGAACCATGAGCCAAGCGCGAATAGACCGAAACCACCATCCCGGCGGCCGATTGCGCCGGTCATCTTCCCGATGCCAACGAGGATCAAGATCATCGGCCACCAGTGCGCGAAATCTCGTCCAGAGATATAGATGATCTCTGTGAAGTTGTCGATGAGCAGCGTGGCGCCCAGGCCAATGAGGAGCACACCACAAAAGAGCCGAGGGAGCCTTCGATCTTGCGACAGGTGGTCCGGCATGTGGAAACCCTCTGTTGCGTCGTTGGTGTCGGCGATGTAACTCGTCTGAGTCATCGTTGACGCCAGTGTGGCGGAGCGTCGGGCCTATTGGGTAGGGTGGATCGGCGAGTGAGCGCCAGGGCTCGGCGAACGACCGGCCACCACGCTACTTCTTGACGTACTTGTGCAGCTCGGGCCGGACTGTGTCTGCAATCCAGATATCCCCGTTTGGCGCCATTGTCATGTAGTGCGCCTCGCCGAACTCTCCGAGCCCCTTGCCCGGCTGGCCGTTGGCGCCGATCGCCTTGCCGTTCTCGTCGAGCTTGAGGATCTCTCCGGCAAACCCGCTCGCCATATACATTTGTCCGTCATGGTGGATGTACAGGCCGCACGGCAGACCCTTGTACGCCCGCTCCTCGAGGTAGGTTCCGTTGCCGTCGAAGATCTGGACGCGACGATTCTGCCGGTCGGCCACGTATACAAGTCCTTCGGCATCGACCACCACCGAGTGTGGCGTGTCGAACTGGCCCGGTCCCGTCCCCTGGGTTCCCCAGGAGGTCAGCAAGGTGCCGGCGCTACTGAACTTCAGCACTCGCGGAGCCCCGCGGCCGTGGCCCACGATCACGAAGACGTCACCCGCGCTGTTGAGATACAGGTCGCTCGGCTCGTTGAGCAGCCTCGTGTTCGTTGACTCGTTCCAGTCGCCGGCCTCCCCGTGCACGCCGAGCGTCATGAGCACCTGGCCGTCGGGATTCATCTTCCGGACGGTGTGACCGCTTACGTCGGTCGTCCAAATGTTGCCCTCCGAGTCGACGCGCATTCCGTGCGGGCGGATGTATTCTCCCTCACCCCACGCACGCACGAAGCTGCCGTCGGGGTTGAACTCCATCAACGGTTTCGGACCACGGTTGAACACAAGGAGCCGATTGGTGGAAGTCCAGGCAACGCTGGACGGTGCGCCCATCTCGACATCCGCCGGGATTTGCAAGCCATGCGGAACCGCTTTGTATCCCAGATCTGGCGCGTCTTCCATCTGTGCGGGGTCCGGACCGGTGAGAATCTGGAGGAGTAGAAAGACACTCAGGAATCGCATCGGTTCTCCTTGGATGAAGGCCGTGTGGCCCCGCCTGCCTTGTTCGGCGTCAATTGTGGGAGGGATCCCGCTCGGTTGCAAGTCCCAGGGCGTGGGTGGGTAAAATGACGGCGACGGCTGATATGTTTTTTGCGTTGTTCATCGTCGGGATGGTGGTGATGCTGCTGGCTCAGGTCGCGCCGTTTCCGTTCATCCTTGACTCAGTTGCCCCCGCGCCCACGCTGTGGAGCATGCCCGAAGTGGCGGGTACGCCGACGGTGTACCTGACATTCGACGACGGTCCGAACCCGACGGCGACCCCGGCTGTGCTCGACGCATTGGCTGCCCACGATGCGGTTGCGACGTTCTTCCTGATCGAGCACTACGTGACCGAGGAGACGGCACCGATCGTGCGCCGGATGTTCGACGAAGGCCACGCGGTCGGTCTTCATTCACACACCCGCGCGCTCGTAGAGCTGGTCCCTGATGACCTGGCTCGCCGCCTGACCGAGATGGCTGACCGAATCGATGACCTCGCCGGTGAGAGACCGTGCCCGGTGTTTCGGCCCCACGCCGGTTGGCGGAGCTGGTCGATGTTCGTCGGACTCGACAGGGCGGATCACGCTCTAGTCGGGTGGGGCTGGGGGCTCTGGGATTTTAATTGGTTCCGGGCGCGGGACCCGAACGCGCTGTCTGAACGCTTGGCCGGTAGGGTCTCGGACGGTGACATCATCGTGATCCACGATGGGCACCATCAGGACCCCCGGGCCGACCGTCGGTACGCATCCGCTGCGGCCGCCCTGCTGGTGCCCGCCTTGCGCGACAAGGGGTTCAGTCTGGGCCGGATTTGTCATCAAGGCTCAACGAAGTGAAAAGGGACGCATTGACAGTGCCGCCGACGGCTTGTAGCGTCGGTCCATGGTGGCGGAGGAGCTGACCTCGGAGCAGGGCGAGGAACTGTACCGGGACCTGCTGGCCGAGCGTGCCCGCCTCGAAGAAAACATTCATCTGACGAAGACCGGCTCGAAGCCGGTCGAGCTGGACACGCCCATCGGGCGTCTCTCGCGGATGGACGCGATTCAACAGCAGCAGATGACGAAGGCTGGTCGAGTGACCCTGAATACGAAACGCTTACAGGTCGAGGCATCGCTTGAGGCTTACAAAAAAGGTGACTACGGGTGCTGCCGTTTGTGCAAGGGACCGATCGGGTACGCGCGGCTGAAGGCACGACCTGAAGCCCCGTTCTGTTTGAGCTGCCAGGACCGTCGGGAGCTCTAACGATGACCGCCACCAGAACAGAAACGCGACCTTAACTCGAATTGATTTAGACCGTCGGGCGGCGTAGTCTAGGGAAACGCGCCTCAGCAAAGCACCATTCTCGGTCAGGGCTCTCGGAGGAGACACTGAGACCAGCAGTCATCGCAGTATTGATGGTCGTGTTCGGTGTGATGTGTGCCCAGATTGTAGGCGCGGCCGAGGAGACGCCAACCTATAACGCAGAGGTCGGTTCGATTCTGCTCGACAACTGCGCGGACTCCGCTGACCAGCGTTAGACTGCGCGCGGAAGAGGAGCACGATGGCCAGCGACGCCCATTCCCGACCATCACGTGATATGCCAGAGCCGCTGTACGACGTGGATGTTCCGACCCCCACACATGCCGAACGGGCGCGAACACTCGTTGCGCGGATTGCGACCGGTACGTTGTGCACGTTGGCAGATGAGCCGGCCGGCTATCCCTATGGTTCGTTTGTGACCGTGGGCTTCGACGACGGCAACCCGGTGTTTCTCGTAAGTACGCTGGCAGAGCACACACGCAATCTGCAGCGAGACCAACGGGCCTCCCTGCTCGTGGCCGAGGGAGGGGCCGACGACCCTCTAGCCAATGGACGCGTCACGCTGCTCGGTCTCTGCAGGCAGGTCGAAGACGGCGACCGCAGTGCGCGAGACGCGTTTCTCGCCACACATCCGAATGCCGCGTACTACGCCGACTTCAAGGACTTTGCGTTCTGGAGGCTCCGCGTGGAATCGATCCGCTACATCGGAGGATACGGTCGGATGTCCTGGGTCGAGGCAACAGATTGGCACGCCTCCGAACCGGACCCCCTGGCGGAATCGGCGGCGGGTATCGTCTCCCACATGAACGACGACCATCCGGATGCCATGGTGAAGTATTGCAAGGCCTTCTCGAAAGCGACCGACCTGAGCTCGGCCACCATGACGGGTGTCGACCAGTATGGGTTCGAGATGTCGGCGGTGACGGCCGAGGGCCCGAGGCCCGTCCGACTGGCGTTTGCCGCGCCGGTGAGAACCTCTCAGGAGGTTCGGGCGGCTCTTGTCTCGATGCTGAGAAACGCCGAGGGGGAAATCCATTGATGCCAGCGACGTTGGGTGAGGCCATCGCCACGGAACCGATGTGGCTCCAGGCATGGATCAATGTTCTCGGGGTCGTGCAGCTGGCCGGTTTGTTGTTTGTGGTCGGACGTGCAGATGGGCGATGGCGCGTGCGCCTCGAGCCCATTGCCGTACTTGCGAGTCTGGTAGCGACTGCTGCACTGATGGGATAGCTCTACTATCATGTCGGGTATGTTCGACTCCTTGGCCTCGCGCACATCGTGTGTTGGACGCCCGTGTACGTGTGGTTCCTCAGACGTCGCGGCGTCGTTGGCACCGGCTCGCTTTTTGGGAAGTGGATCAACGCCTATTTGGTGGTTGTAGGAATCTCACTCGTGATCGATACTCGTCGACGTGATACGCCACCTCCTGGGTGACGGAGACCTCCTGCATCGGCGGAGCTAGGCTATTGCGTGGAATGTTCGGACTATGAGGGCGATGAAGACCATGAGCATATCAGCGCGCCGGTTCCCGACTGTTCGGTCCCTGGGATGTGCTGCGGCCCTTTCCGTTTGCGCGCTTGTCATCGTCCTCCGCGCGGGGCCCGTCACCGGAACGGGTAACGCGCAGGAGGTTGCTCGACTCAACCCGGTCATCGCGGCGCTCGAAGCGGGAGAAGCGGCGGTCGCCAATCAACACTGGCGCTTCGTCGACATGGAGCATTCGCCATTCTCTGGCGAGCGGTTGGAGACAATCCTGGCCGAGATGGATCTGGACCGAGACGCCAACGGTCGCATGAATCTCGCCCCACTCGTGCGCATTCCTCAGGACGGCGACGAGGATTTCAGGTGGGCTGTCAAGCAGGTTCTCGATCTTGGTGGTATGGGTGTCATTCTTCCGCACGTTGACACCAAAGAAGAGGCGTTGAGGCTCGTCCGTGCGATGCGCTATCCACCGACCCGCGACTCTCCATATCAAGAGCCGCGAGGAGAGCGCGGATGGGGACCGAGCGGGGCCATTCGGATCTGGAGAACTGCGGACGCCCGGGAGTATCACAGCAAGGCGGATGTCTGGCCGCTCAATCCCGACGGGGAGTTGTTTGCCGTGGCCATCATCGAGTCGGGAGAGGCCGTCGGGAACATCTACGAGATTCTGGAGGCGCCACTCAGCGCGGTCATGGTGGTCCCGGGAGACATGAGCATCGACTTGGGGCTTGGGCCACCCGGCGCAGACATCTATCCGGAGGTGGAAGCTGCCTTCCAAACTGTGCGTCGAGCGTGCCAGGCCCAGGACCGAGTGATCTGCGGGTGTGGTGACTCCACGAGCCGGATCCCGCGGCGACTTGACGAAGGGTGGCAGTTCGTACTGCCGCTCGGTGGCTAGCGTTCCGGGTCCCATAAAGACTCACGAGGACGCTCCACAAGGGGGGTCTTAAGCAGACTTTCCGTCACGTGAGTCGGGCGGGGACGATGTACGCACCGTGTTTTCCGGTGTCGGTGTGGGCAGGTCCGCGGCATCGATCATGCTCCTATCTCGACGATGATGCCTGTTCCGAGACCAGGAGTGTTGAGAGGATCCCGCGCGCTCGTTGCCGCTCTGTGTCTGGTGCTGTTCTCAGCCTGCGACGACGACAGCCCCACCTCACCCATCGGAACACAGGATGCCAGCGATGCCCGGGGAAGCTGGGAAGGCACGTTCGCTATCGACACCTGCACGGGTAGCGGCAGCGTCCAGGACCTGACGTGCCGCCAAAGGTTTCCGTCCGGGACATCGCTTCTGATGACATTGGTGTTGTCCGGCGCGGTGGAGGCGCCAACGGGAACCTTGAGCCTGGCAGAAATGTCCGGCCACGTTGACACGACAGTATCGTCCTCTGGCGCGGTCTCACTCGATGGTTCGGTGAGTGACCCAGCGACTAAGGACGAAGAGCTGACGGCGGAAGTGACCGCGTGGGATAGCCAGATTCAGAACGGAACGATGGTCGGCACCTTCTCTTTCCGCTCGACCGGTCGCACGTTGCCTGGCGAGGCCGAGGGCACCGCAACGATTCGTATGCTTGGGCGTGTCGATTGACGTAGTTGTACGTGGTCAGACCGTGGGATGACGGGTGTGCCAGTCGGTGGCTTGCTCGTAGGCATGGGCGATTCGACAGAGCGTCCCCTCACTGAGGGCACGACCGACAAGCTGCAGGCTGTAAGGTGCGCCGGTTGAGGAGAATCCGCAGGGGAGCGAAATGGTCGGGGTGCCGGCAAAGTCGGCCGGCACTGTGAACTGCGTAAGGTTGCCGAGGGGGGGCGTGAAACCTTGGGTGATCTCGGCGACCGCTTGACAAAACGCCTCCATCGAGTCGTAGCCCATCCCATCGAGGAGCGGAATCGGCGTGTTGACGGTTGGGCAAATCATGGCATCGACCGACTCGAGCATCTCATCGAACTGGGCACTGAATACCTCGCGGCGGCTCATGGCTTCCGCATATGCCTCGTCCGTTACGGCGGACCCGTTCTCTAGGAACTGGCGAAAGTAGGCGCCATACTCCTCGGCCCGGTCCGGGTAGGTTGCCGCATGGGCCCGCGCCGCCTCATACGAGCAGATGGTGCTCCAGTCGCCGAGAGGAGCGTCAGGTGCGGCGACGTCGACCAGCGAGGCACCAAGACCTCGTAACAGTTCGGCCGCCGTCATGACGGCGCCGGTGACCGCCGGGTCCACCCCGACGAACACGTAGCGGGTGTCCACGCCCAGGCGAAGTCCAGACACCCCGGCTGACAGCCGGTCGAGAACGGGCTCCACTGGACCGGCAAGAGATGTGGGATCATTCGGGTCGTGACCGGCAATGGCCTCGAACATGACTGCGGCGTCGGCGACCGTCCTGGTCATCGGGCCGATGTGGTCGAGCGATCCAGCTAGCTCAAGGACGCCGTAGCGGCTGACGCGTCCCCACGTCGGCTTCAAACCGACCAGCCCGCACTGAGCGGACGGAAAACGAATCGACCCGCCAGTGTCCGAACCAAGTGAGCCGAAGCACAGTCCAGCTGCCGTACTCACCCCCGAGCCGCTCGACGACACGCCCGGCCACAGGTCGGCATCCCACGGATTCACCGGGATGTTGAAATCGGGGTGATAACCGGCCATCGCCCCCTCGGTGAGGTTGAGCTTTCCCAGAATCACGGCTCCAGCGGCCTGGAGTCTCGTCACGACGGTCGCGTCGTGGTCCGGAACGAAGTCGGCGAGCACCGCGAGGCCCCCCATCGTCCGTACGCCACGTGTGAAGCACAGGTCCTTGACCGCAACGGGGACGCCATGCAGCGGCCCACGATACCCGCCGTTTGCGATCTCGGCGTCGGCGGCGAGGGCCGCCTCCATGGCCTGCTCCGTCATGACCGTGGCGTAACTTCGGAGGCCACCATCCACCGACCCGATACGTTCGAGCATCGCTCTGGTCAGCTCGACCGACGACATGTCCCGCGTCTCGATGAGCGTCGCGACGTCTAGGAGACTGCGGTAGTGAAGTGGTCCTGTAGGGGACAGCGAGGCGGTTTGAGGCCAGCCGACCGGATCGCTCGGGTCAGTGCCGCACGACGACAGGAGCGGGGAGGTCGCAGTAGCCCCCATCATCGTGAGTAATTGCCGCCGGGTCAGCGCACCCATGTCATCGCTTCCGTCTCGAGCGTTCAGAAAATAGCGAGTGGGTTGAGTGGCGAGCCCGTGCCGCCACGCACCCGCAGCGGTGCACCGACAAGCAGAAATTCCCAGCGCCCTCGATCACGTGCGGCATCGGCCACAGCGTATAGTGGTTTCTCTTGAGCTGCTCCGGTGCATCTTCGATGCCACGCTCCCTTGCGGCCGATCGGGCGCGTCGTGGAAGGGATCAATTGAATGGATGGAGCGTCTGTGGACGTAGTCCGCGCAATTGCAAATACGTATCCGACGCACGAAATCGTGAGTCGGTTATCGCTCTTGGGAGATGCAGCCACCCGTGATATGCCCTTTGTGCGCCGAGCCTGGCCCGACTCTCTATCATCGAGACCGGGTCCGTACCTACCACCGATGTCGGCGATGCGGGCTTGTGTTCGTACCCCCTGAGGCCTGGCTGGACCCCGAAGCCGAGAGGGCCCGTTACGACCAGCACGAGAATGACCCCGCCGACGAGCGCTACCGTCAATTCTTGGCGCAACTGACGGAGCCTCTACTAGAGCGGGTACGACCTGGGACCGTCGGTTTGGACTTCGGTTCGGGGCCTGGTCCTGCGCTCGCCTTGATGCTCGAGGAAGCCGGAATGCACGTGCGGCTGTTTGACCCCATCTATGCGCCTGACCAGACAGTCTGGGAGGGGCGATACGCATTTATCGCCGCGAGCGAGGTGGTGGAGCACCTTCGCGAACCGGCGGGAGAATTTGACCGGTTGTTTGAGGTACTCGAGCCAGGCGGGTGGCTCGGCGTCATGACGAAGTGGGTCGGTACACACGACGACTTCGTGACATGGCGCTACATCCGGGATCTGACCCACGTCGCCTTCTATAGCCCACGCACTCTTCGGTGGATCGCAGAGCGCTGGGATGCGCCGGTGGAGTTTGCCGGCGCAAACGTTGCGCTGTTTCGCAAGGGCTAGTGTGGTGAGTTCAGGCAGCACTTCTTGAACTTGCGACCGCTTCCGCAGGGACAAGGCGAGTTGCGACCGAACCGAGGTCGCGGGCGGGTGAGCTCGCGCCGGAGGTGGGCCGCTCGGGTTCGCAGGTCCTGGTTGAAGACGCGCTCGAGTGCGTCGAAGAGATGAGGGTGCTTGCGCTGCATCATCGCGGGCCGCTCGAAGAAGTACTCCGACGTGACCGCGAAGAACTCCGCGTCGTTGGTCAAGGCGTACCGGTCGATATCGGATCGCCCCTCCTCGATCTCAGCCATCTTTCGGCGCACCAGATCGATCCACGGACCCACAGCCAGACGGTCGAGCCCAACGCCCGGTACCCCGTCGATGACGCCATCGGACTTGTCGACGAGATGGGCGAATTCATGCACGCCGACGTTGCGCTTGTCTGTCGCGTTCCTGAATCCCTGGATCAGGTCGGGTTTTGACAGAATCATCAGCCGGTTGAGACTCCCGGTGCCGACCATGCCCAGAATGGTCTGTCCTTTTTGGTCTCCGAATTGAAAGTCGCCGTCGAATCTGTTTGGGTAGACCAGTACTTCGCTGATCTGGTCCCACTCCCAGTCGGGGAAGCCGAAGATCGGGATGATGGCGCTCGCTGCGGCGAGCACCAGGGTCGTGGTGTCGAGCTGGATGCGTATGCCGGTGATGCGCTTCTCTCCGAGAAAGACCTGGAGCTGTCGACGGAAGCGGGACTGAGCGGCCGCGTCGAGGACTCGGAAGAAGAGAACGTCGCGCTGCAACACCGCCTCCCATTCAGCTGGAAAAGGCGCGCTCAGGATTGCACGCCGACGACGAATGCAGCCGGTTCGCCACGCGTAGATTCCTGCGGCGGGAAACAGGGCGAGTCCGAACGTCGCGGCGGCGGGCCGTCCTGTCTGGATCAGGAGGAAGGCGAGGAGAAGGGAAACGAGGAGCGTCACTCCCGCCAGCACAAGCGCCCAGAGCCGTGTGCGCCGCTCCCAGCTACGAAAGAGCATCCCTATCTCGCCGTGGCGACGGCGTAGCCAGCCCACGCCAGAACCAAACCGAGCCCGACGTTCGTGACCGCCTGAAGATAGGCGTCGTGTCGGAGGAGGATGGTCGTCTCATGGGCGAACGTCGAGAAGGTCGTGAACCCCCCGAGCAGGCCGACGAGCAGGAACCCACGCAACTCCGGGCTGAAGAGCTGGCGTGACTCCCCGAGTCCGGCGAGCACTCCGATCGCCGTGCAGCCCAGGAGATTGACGGCGAGCGTGGCATAGGGAAAAGGAGCAAAGGCCATTGCTCGTTGCACGAGACCACTGAGACCGGCGCGGGCCAGGGCGCCGAGGAATCCACCGCAACCGATCGCGGCTGCGTGGAGGAGTGTGGCCCTCAGGGGTATCTCCAGGTTAGTTCCATGCCCGCAGTCTAGCGCGACTTTTGCCTCGGACTGCTAAGATCTGATGCTCATGCTGGGTGAACTGCTCATCATCCTCATTGTCGTCCTGGTTCTGTTCGGACCGAATCTATTCAGATACTTCCGTCGGAAGTCATGAATCCAGGGGTCGCTTCGGCGTTCGCTATATCCATGACAATCGCTGTGGGCCTGACGCCTGTGTGCGCGGAGGCGGGCGAGCCACAGAGCGACCATCGTCTGGCTTATGTTCGGGTTTTCAGCGGCGTAGGCGTGACCCGGAACAGTGACGTCCATATCCGTCAACCCTCACTGGGTAACGAACTGACGTTTGAGGATGTGTCCTGGGAGCACCGATCGCTCTCGACCAGCTTGGACGCGCGACTCGATTCCGTATATGGGTATGCGTGCTGGGTTTTTTCTGAGACGCGTCCCCTGGTTGGGACTGTCGTTCGAGGCTGTGCACTTCAAGATACTGGCCGAGACGGAGAACCGCGTGCATGTGACGGGCCTGGTCGGTCACGAGCCGATCGACGTGGTGGCCCCGATGGCGCAGTTCGTTGATGTCTATCGAGTCACCAACGGAGTCAATCTGTTTTTGGCGAACATTCAAGCGCACAAGGGGCTGATCCGGAGCGCCCGGTTTCCTCTAGGGCGAGTCGATCTGTACGGTGGAGCAGGGGGTGGGGTCACGATGCCCTACACGAGCTCGGTGATTGCCGGTGAGCGTCTGGGCCAATACGAGCTGGGACGATTTGCCACACAGGTGCTGGCGGGGTTCGCGTGGCGCGCGTCCCCGCGCTGGGACGTGTCGCTCGAGTACAAGTTCACGGCCACAACCGTAGACGGTGAAGTAGCTCGGGGAGATAGTGAGTCGCGGTTGCACACGAACCATCTCGTGGTCGGGCTGGGCTTTCACGTCGGGTCGTGACGGATGTTGGAACGGGTATCATGACCCAAATAGCCGCTGGGTACCGGTGAGATGAACGAATCCTCGAAGGACCAGACTGACTCTGACGCCCCGGCAGCGGAGCGGTCGTCCCCGTCGGCGGGTCCGGAGACCAAGCCGCCTGTCGTGGTTCCTATCGGGGCGACGCTCCTTTCGATTCTGATGGCGGTTCTGCTGTGGGGCGGGTGGGTATTCCTACACTCCGATCGCAGCGACGCGCCTGCGCCGGGAGGCGGGCCACCCGCCGAAGAAGTCCAGAGACCATGAGCGGGCGACGAATATGGACGGCGTCTGGCGAGCCGATCGCGATCATCGAGCGTCAACACAGGGGGCTTTGCGTGCGCCAGGCACACCGCAGCATCCGACGGCGGAATCGTTTCCTCGCGGCGAGCACGTTGGTGGCCGCCCGGACGGCTGTTCTGCTTCGACGTCGCGACCGGAGCCGTTGTCTGGCGCAAGGATTATGTCGAGGACGACGACACGAGTGTTCCCAGGTGGGGGACCGCCAGTGCGCCATTGGTCGAGGGGGACCGACTTATTGCCCTCGTTGGTGGAGAGCCGGATGCGCTGATCGTGGCCTTCGACAAACGAACTGGCGAGGAGGTGTGGAAGGCGCTGCCGACCACGGCCGAGAGGGGGTACGCCCATCCAGTCATTTAAGCGGACGAGGTTGATCGAGCCGACGAGTAGCCTCCGCACTCCCCACGGGCGTATCGACGAACGCCGCGTGAACTGGTCTCACCACGCGTATGCCAACCGCCACGTCGTCCACCGAAACGACAGGGAGATCGTCCGGCTGTCGCTCGCCGCCTCGGACTCTCGATGACACTGGATGCGACGCCGGGCGGGTCGCCGTTCAGCGAGGCGCGGTCGGCCGTCGCTGATTGGCCGTAAGCTCCCGCTTCCTGAGTCGGACATTTCGAGGTGTGATCTCGACGAGCTCGTCGACGTTGATGAACTCAATGGCCTGCTCGAGACTCAGTACTCGTGGTGGCATCAGGCGGATGCCCTCTTCAGAGGTGGATTTCCGCATGTTGGTGAGGTGTTTTTCCTTGGTCACGTTGACATCCATGTCCTTCGGCCGCGCGTTCTCACCGATGATCATCCCCTCATAGACAGGTGTGCCCGGTGCGACGAAGATCTCACCCCTCTCTTGCAGGTTGTAGATAGCGAACCCTGTCGAGTTGCCGGCCCGATCCGCCACCAGTGCACCGCTCGGTCGCCCGGCAATCGGACCATGCCATGGCTCCCAGCCGGCGAATAGATGATTCATGATGCCCGTGCCCCGCGTGTCGGTGAGAAACTGAGATCGGAAGCCGATCAAGCCGCGGGTGGGAATCCGAAACTCGAGTCGAATGCGACCGCTGCCGTGATTGACCATCTTGGACATCGTGGCCCGACGCGTGCCCAGACCAGCGATGACCACACCCTGGAACTCTTCGGCGACGTCGATCATGAGCTCCTCGACCGGCTCCTCAGTGCCAGTCTTGGTGGTCCGGGTGACGATCTCTGGACGCGACACTTGCACCTCATAGCCTTCGCGTCTCATCATCTCGATCAGGATCGAGAGCTGAAGCTCACCCCTCCCGATGACTTTCAGCTGGTCGGAAGCCTCGGTGTTCTCGACCCGAATCGACACGTTCCCTATGAGCTCCCGCTCCAGCCGGTCTCGCAGATTGCGCGACGTGACGTATTTCCCGTCCTGACCGGCCATCGGGGAGGTATTGATGCCGAAGATCATCGAGACTGTAGGCTCGTCGATGTGGATCGGCGGAATGGGTGTCTGGTGCTCCGGATCGGTGATGGTCTCACCGATAGTGATGTCGCTGAGACCGGCGAGGCAGACAATGTCGCCGGCCGAGGCCTGCTCGATCTCGACACGCTGGAGCCCGTCGAAAGCAAAGAGCTTGGTCACCCGCGTGCGCTGCACGTTTCCATCTAACTTGGCGATGGCCACGCTGTCACCGATCCGTACGGCCCCGTTGAAAATGCGACCGATCGCGATCCGCCCCAAATAGTCACTCGAATCGAGGTTGGCGACGAGTAGCTGGAGAGACGCCTCTGGGTCGCCCTCCGGCGGGCGAACATGTGTGGCGATCATCTCGAACAAGGGTCGGAGTGACTCACCCGGCTGCTCCGCCGTCATCGACGCCGTTCCTGCTTTCGCATTGGTGTAGAGCACAGGAAAGTCGATCTGCTCGTCGGTGGCGTCGAGATCGATGAACAAGTCGTAGACCTCACTGAGCACCTCCGCCGGTCTCGCGTCATGGCGGTCGATCTTGTTGATCGCCACGATCGGGGGCAACCCGCGTTCGAACGCTTTCCGGAGAACGAATCGGGTCTGAGGCAAAGGTCCCTCGGAGGCATCCACGAGCAGCAGTACGCCATCGACCATGGTCAAGGTGCGTTCCACTTCGCCGCCAAAGTCGGCGTGACCCGGTGTGTCGACGATATTGATCGTCAGGTCTTCGTAGCGGACGGCCGTGTTCTTCGCCATGATCGTGATGCCGCGCTCGCGCTCGAGGTCGATATTGTCGAGCGCACGCTCCGCCACACGTTCGTTCGCGCGAAATACCCCACTCTGGTGGAGGAGGGCATCGACCAGTGTCGTCTTGCCGTGGTCGACGTGTGCGATGATTGCCAGGTTGCGTAGAAGCGAGTTTGCGACGGGAGACATCCCATCATTATCCAATGAATCACTCTTCGTCCGCGTGAACGTCCAAAAACAGACATGTCCGACGCCGGATTAACGCTTGCCATCGCGCTGGCTGCCGGCTCGAGAAGAGGGTGAGGGCGTGACCGAGGTAGACCGGCTCGAAACGTGAAGCTCTATACTCTTCCGATCTTGGAACGGGAAGCTGCGGAAGGAGGCAGTATGTCGAGAAGGCTGGTTGGGTTTGTCGTCGTGGCCGCGTTCGCCACCATCGTCGCAGGGCCAAGGGTGGCCGGCGCACAATTGAGCGAGACAACCGCGTTTCTGGCTGATCTATCAAATCAGTACAGGTCGATCCCGAACGTCGTGTATCACGTGGCGAACAACCACGAGAACAAGCTGGATGTCTACATCCCGGCCAACGCGACCGGCCCGACGCCCGTGTTGATGATGATCCACGGAGGAGGGTGGGTCATAGGGTCGAAGGAGGCGCAGCTTCTGCGAGCGATGCCCTACCTCGAGATGGGGTGGGCTGTCGTGAATACGACGTATCGCCTCGTTCAGGTGTCGCGGGCGCCAGCTGCGGTCGAAGATTGCCTCTGTGCGCTGCAGTGGATTGCCAGGAATGCCGAGGAGTACAACTTCGATCTCTCACGCATCGTGACGACTGGAAACTCTGCTGGAGGACACTTGGCCCTCACCAGCGCCATGATTCCGGCCTCTGCGGGTTTGGGGCGGGGGTGCGTCTCTGGAAACTATACCGGTCCGCCGACCATGCCGTCAGTCGGTGTGGCTGCTGTCATCAACTGGTATGGCATCACCGACGTGGCTGATCTCATCGACGGCCCCAACACGAAGGGCTACGCCGTCCAGTGGCTCGGCGCTCTCGCAAACCGCCATGAGGTGGCGGAGTTGGTATCGCCACTTCGTTATGCGCGGTCCGGGCTGCCGCCAATCTTGACCATTCACGGCAACGCAGACCCGATTGTTCCCTATCAGCAGGCCGTCCGGCTACACGAGCGCCTCGATAATGAAGGGGTTGCGAATACACTCCACACCGTCGAAGGTGGCGGGCACGGCGGTTTCAACCGGGCCGAGACATTGGAGGCCTTCGAGGCCATCCAGAAGTTCTTGCGCGAGCACGGACTCTAGATGATGTGTCCCGTCCAACGGCCGGCCAGGACGACACCGGCCCAGAGCAGTAACGACGCCGCACCCGCGAGCTTGGCCGAGCGGGGGGGCACGCTGGCGGTATCCCAGCTGGCGATATCGCGGAAGGTCCGGAACTGAAAAACGGTCATGTTTACGAAGGCCAGCAGCAACAGACCGAGCTTGATCTGGAACGCGGGATTTTCCAGGTAGGCACCTGCCCGGGTCGCGAAGAGTCCGGTGCCGGTCACCGCCGCGACACAGAACGCCGCCCACGTCCACGGAATCAACTCTCGGGCCATTCGGCTTGCGGGGTAGCTGAGCCCCGCTACCCCCAGCAGCCGGAGGTCGACCCAGACGATCGACCCGACAACGAGAGTGACGGCCAGGACATGAATCGACTCCAGCAATGGAAACCAGTACGAGAAGCCGATGTACTGCGAGAGAGGGAGGCCTTGAATCCAGTCCCAGAACTCATCGAAGGGCATCAGGGCGGTCCTTACTCGTAGAAAAAGAGGTAGTCCGAGTATGCGATCCATCGTCCGGCAAGAACGACGCCAACCCACAGCGACAGCGAGACCACCGCGATAACTCGCCCTGAGATCAAGCGGACCGAGGATCCTTCCCAGTATCCGCGCTCCCGCATGCTGAGACGATGGATGACGAACGCGAGGACGACCGCGGGAACGAGCAGTGCGAATTTGATCCCAAACACCGGGTTGAAGAAGTAGCGCCCGGGTCGAGCGACCACGAACAGCAGACCGGTGACCAGGTTCAGCGATAGGGCACACCAGGTCCAGGGCATGAGCCGACCGATCATCTCGCCGATACTCTGGCTGGGGACGGCGAGGCCCAGCAGTCGCAGATCCACCATAACGACCGACCCCATGACCACCGCGATCCCCATGATATGCAGAGCCTGCGAGATAGGTGGGAGACCGGGGACGTTGCCCAGGAGATAGACGGCTGCCGCACTTGCCGGACTTCCCGCCAGTAGGTTGAAGGCGCTCTCGTTCATTGACGACCTCTCACGAAGGGTGTGCGACACCCGGGGCTGGCCCCACGCGAAGAACGATGATACAACTGCATGGAAAGACAGAGAGCGGAGTAACAATGAAGAGCTGCCTACACGCAATCGCGCTCGTGGCGGTCGGGGCCTGTGCGGCCGGGTCTCACGGTGAAGAGGGTGGGGCGCAGACCGCGGGACGTGGGATCTCGTGTGAAGACCTTGTGTCGCTCACCCTGCCCGATACCGTGATCACGGGTGCCGAGTCGGTCGCCACCGGTGCATTCATGCCTGCCGTCACGCCGGGCGCGCGCCCGATCTCTAAGTCTCAGGCACGGCAGTATGCGGAGCTTCCGGCGTTCTGCCGGGTGTCGGCGACCCTCACGCCGTCCAGTGATTCGGACATCAAGGTCGAGGTGTGGCTGCCGGCAGCCCAGTGGAACGGCAAGTTCCAGGCGGTTGGCAACGGCGCGTTCACGGGCTCTATTCGACACAACTCAATGGCGGCCGCCCTCGCCCGCGGATATGCCACGAGTTCGACCGACACCGGGCATACCGGTAACACGGCGAGCTTTGGTCTCGGCCATCCCGAGAAAGTGATCGATTTCGGCTGGCGCTCAGAACACGAGATGACGGTGGTCGCGAAGCAGGTCATCGCTGCCCACTACGATGACGAGTTGCAGTATTCCTACTGGGTCGGGTGCTCGGCCGGAGGGCGTCAGGCCATGAAGGAGGCCCAGCGCTTTCCTGAGGATTTCGACGGAATTATCGCGGGCGCGCCTGGACTCGATTGGACTGGTCGCGCAGCCGGCTCGCTTCGTGTCGCGAAGCATCTGGAAGCGAATGAGGCCGCGCGCCTGTCCGAAACGGACAGACTTCTCGTTCACACCGCGGCTCTCGAGGCGTGCGACGCCGGGGATGGCGTCGAAGATGGTGTGATCGGTGAACCCGAGCGTTGTGACTTTGACCCCGGCGTGCTCGAGTGCGGAGGCGCCAAGAACGAGTCGTGTCTCACCGCCTCCCAGGTCGGCACCGTGCGAATGATCTACTCGTCGCCGATCAATACGAAGACGGGGCGCGCGATCACGGGGCTGCTTCCCGGGAGCGAGCTCGGCTGGACCGATCTGGGGTGGACCCGTTCGGCGCGCGACACGGGTCTCGAGCAGTTTCGGTTTCTGGTGTTCGCAGACCCTGATTGGACAGTCGATCAGTTCAACTTCGAGACAGACATCGTCAGTGCCGAGGAGACGGACGACGATACCCTCAACGCGCTCGACCCGAACCTAAAGCCGTTTCTCGACCGCGGCGGGAAGCTTGTGCAGTACCACGGCTGGAGCGACCCCCAGATATCTCCAGCGAACGCCACACAGTACTACCAGCGTGTCGTGGACACGATGGGCGGCACCAGCGCGGTACACGACTCCTATCGGCTCTTCATGGTGCCTGGCATGGGACACTGCGGCGGCGGGGAGGGCCCAAGCGGCTTCGACATGGTGACCGTGCTGGAGGAGTGGGTCGAGCAGGGTCGGGCACCGGACCGCGTTGTGGCGTCGCGTCGGAGGGAGGGCGTGATCGATCGCACGCGCCCGCTCTGCCCCTATCCAGAGGTCGCGACCTACACGGGCTCCGGAAGTACGGACGAGGCGGAGAACTTCGTCTGCGCGCTGCCGGAGAATACTCGGTAGAGGACCGCGCTCCCCCGCCGTGAAGCATACGAACCGCCGCTACATCGTCACGCTAGCCCTGGTGGCTGCTGGGATCCTGATCTTTGGGAGTCTGCTTCGTCCGAGGCAGCCTTCGACCGACCAGCCTGTACCGGGCCTCTCGCAGGCCGATCGCGGTCGACTGGCGCGCTATGCCCAGCGCCGAGAGCTCGACGACATGACCGAGTACTTCCGTACTGTGGTCAACGACGCCAATAGGCGGATCGTGCAATTGCCGAGCCTCGGTCGAACCGGTCTGGTCTGGGCACCCGGGGTCGTCCTGACCGTTCGCACAGAGCGACGTTTCCCAGACGCGGCGACCTTGTCGACGTCGGCGGGGGATATCGGCGTGGTGCCAAGTATTGCGGGACCGCACCTTCCGATTGCGACGCTCCGGATGCCAGAGACTACCGGCTTCGTGGAGGTGCTGCGCCGGCGGGCCGCTCTTCTCGATCCGGGATCGTGGACGGTCGCGCTCTGGCGTCGTAACCGCGAGCTCCACTTCACGCCTGCGCATTTTCTCGGCATCGCTCCCGTACAGTGCGATGAACAACCGGTGGATGAACTGCTCTCGAGCGTGTCGTGGACAGAGGAGATGGCGGGTGGTGGGGTGTTCGATCTCGACGGGCGTCTCTTAGGGGTGATCGTTCCTTGCGGTGATCGGTTCGTGGCCGCCGATGCGGAGAGTATCGAGATGCTGCTCCGCGAAGGATCAACGGTCGAGAGTCGGCTGCTTGGTCGGTATGGGCTGCGGCTCGGGCCGCTGACAGAGGAAGAAGTGGAGCACTACGGCAACGGTGAGGGCGTGGTGGTTCGCGAGGTGTGGACCGGGTATTTGGCGGCCCAGGCCGGCTTCATGCCTGGAGATATCGTGGTGGCTCTAAACGCCGAGCCGATTGGGTCCCCGGAGCAACTGGAGCCGCTGACGGCGCCCGCGGGTGTCGAGGCGTTCGACGTGGCGATTCGGCGCCGGGGGACGCCCGTTGTCCTGCAGCTCCCCACAGACCCGTCGCGACCGGATCGAACGCCGGCGACAACCGGGGCCTTCGGACTTGTATGGGAGCCTCCCCCTGAGGGCTATGTGATCGACACGGTCATCCCTGGGAGCCCGGCCGACATGGTCGGGATCAGACCCGGTGATCGACTGTTGCGTATCGACGGTGCGGAACCCGCCAACCTCGCGCAAGTTGGTGCCGTCCTGGCTCCTGGACGCACGACGCCGGCCTTTGTCGAGCTGGAGCGTCGGCACCGACGTTGGGGTGTCCTACTCCCGGTGGCGGTGGAGCGCGAACCCTCCGATGGATGAGCTGACGTCTCTCGGGTTGATCCTGCTGCTGGCTCTGTTGGCCGGTCACCTCGTCAAGGTGGTTCGTATCCCCGAAGTGACTGGGTACATCCTCGCCGGTATCGCGCTCGGACCGTCTGTCCTGGGTTGGGTCACGGCCGAGAATCTGGTTGCACTCGAGGTGCTCAGCGAGGTGGCCCTTGGCCTGATCCTCTTCTCCGTCGGCTCCGTGTTTCAGTTCTCGCGCTTCCGTCGGCTGGGTCGTCAGTTTCTCTATCTCACGCTCACCGAGTCGGTGCTGGCGGCGGTCATCGTGACGGTCGGCGTCCTCGCCGTGGGGCATCCCTGGCAGGTTGCTGCGCTCCTCGGGGCCATAGCAATTGCCACGGCGCCGGCGTCCACGCTCATGGTCGTCCGTGAATGCGACTCAGAGGGCCCGCTGACCGACAATCTACTCGGGATCATCGCGGTCAACAACCTCCTCTGCATCTCTGTATACACGCTGGTCGCCGCCACCATCGACCTTGGGTCCGGACTGGGAGGCGGGTCGATCTTCGATGCCGTGTATCGGGCGATCTTCCCGCTCGTCTGGCAGCTAGCGGGGTCGGCAGCCCTTGGGTATCTCGTTGGGCTTATGCTCGCGGGATGGTCCACGCAGGTGACAGAGACTGGGGAGATTCTGATCCTGCTGGCGGGCTCGATCCTGTTCTGCGTCGGTGTTGCCCACCTCCTCGATCTCTCACCCCTCGTCGCGAGCCTCGCTGTCGGTGCCACGATGGTCAACCTAGCCGAACGGAGTCGCGCCCTGTTCGACACGCTATCCGGAACCGACCCGCCCTTCTACGCTATCTTTTTCGTCATTGCTGGCGCCGACCTCGACCTCGCCCTCGTCCCCACCATGGGTGTCGTCGGTCTGGTCTACGTGTTCGGACGTGCCTTTGGCAAGTTCGTGGGAGCGGTGGCCGGGGCACGCTGGCTCGACCTTGAAAAGAACGTCCAGCGCTTTCTCGGGTTCGGGCTGATGGCGCAGGCCGGCCTTGCCGTCGGGTTGACGATCGCCATCGAGCAGCGATACGAGTCTTTCTCGCCGATCGTCACGACGGTGGTCTTGGCGGCAGTGGCCGTCTTCGAGATGGTTGGCCCTATCAGCACTCGGTTTGCGCTCGTCCAGGCTGGTGAGACGGGGCTTCAGCCATCGAAGATACGAGGTGACCTCGACGCGCTCCCGTAGGGACCAGACGGCGCCCTTTCTCGTGACTCCGACCACACTTTCGTAATCAGAAGCCACGCGCATTGCGGGCGGACACCGGAAACACGCGCTCGAGTGGCTTCCGCAACACTCCCAAAAGTGGCTCTGGCATTGCTATGACTACCTAGCATGAGCAAGACGTGCCTGCCTCCCCTTGTTGCCACACTCCTGACACTCAGCCTGGCCTGCGGAGGCGCCGGCACCTGCCGTGTCAGAACCGGTCTCCCAGGAAGCGGATCCGGTGTCCCATGAGGTGGAGTACCTCGAAGTGACGGTCCCTGCCGGCACAACCCTATTCCTCGAGATGGATAGCGCCTTGGCATCGAATGTGAGCCGGGTCGAGGACTCGGTTCGCGCCCGCATCGAGCGGGCGGTGTTCGTCGGCGGTATCGCCGCCATTCCCGACGGCAGCATCGTTCACGGGACGGTGACGACGGCCGACCCATCAGGGAAAGTCAAGGGACGTGCGAAGCTAGCCTTTCGCTTTGAGCAGCTTGATATTGATCACGATCGGTACGCACTGCGCTCGGAGCTTGTGCGGTTCGAAGCCAAGGGCAGCAAGACGGGAGACGCGAAGAAGATTGGGCTCGGTGCCGGCGCAGGCGCGCTGATCGGTGGACTGCTGGGCGGAGGGAAGGGCGCCGGTGCGGGCGCGGCCATCGGCGGAGGCGCCGGGACCGCCATGGTGTTGACGACGGCAGGTAAGGAAGTCGAGCTGAGGCCGGGCACATCCGTCGAGGTGGATCTTGCCGAGGACGTGGTCGTCGTCGTGCCGCAAGCGTAGACGCACTCGGGACTCTAGTGCGTCATCGCGTACACCATGTAGTTGATGCCGAGTTTGAAACCCTGGCTGAGTGACTCGAGCGGAAAGAAACCGAGACCGGCCGCCTGCCAGTATTCCCCGAGGTTGGTGTTGTAGTTGGCGATGGCCATGAGCCGCCGCGTGGGGTCGTTATCCTCGAAGAGACCAAAATACTCGGGTCTTAGGCCAGACAGGTGGTGGTTGATCGGGTTCGGCGCGTCGATCTGTTCGAGATGATAGAACGAGTCGAAAATGGGATGGGTCTCGTCCATCCTGAGCCATCGAGCACCTGGAAACACGCGTTGTGTTTGCGCATCGAAGTTGTTCCATTGCGCCCCTTCAAAGTCGTTGAAGATCACAAAACCGCCCTTGAGTAGATACTCACGGAGCCGCATCGCATTCGAATCTGTCAGCATCCAGAATCCTGGCTCCCACATCGTGACGACCGGATACCTGAAGAGATCTGGGTCTTCCAACGTCAGAATCAGGCTGCCATCACTTCTGGCATCGACCAACGTGAAGTCACTCAGGATCGTCATGAAGTTCTGTTCGGCTCTTGGGAACTCGTGCAGCCAGAAGTTCGGGCCTCTCCCTGTCACCGGGACGCCAAAGGTGCCAGAGGTCCAGCGGAGGCGGACAAAGGTCAACTGCGTATCGTAGGGAAGGTCAGGACGGCCCCACCCGGCGGCGCCTGACTGTGCGGAGACCGCCGCGATACAGCCGAGTGCAGCGATCGCCACAATCTGCAGCGTTCGACTCATCTACGCAGGTCCGGGGAAGTGGCGTCGATCATACTACGGCGACGGCGTCTCTTCTGGTCTTGACGCGTAACTGCAAACAAAATATTGCCGGGCACCGCTCACGGCGAGAGGAGCCCGGTGAACCGCCCCCGGTTCGTGAGAGAGCTCGTCAGTTGACTCCCGCCATCATGACGGGAGCCTCCTGCGTCAGATAGTACTGCTGTTCGAACTCCACCGGCGGCACGTGGCCGATCGGCCCCAGG
>Ga0310123_10000356_pt1 | contig 41416 bp, 30 predicted proteins | sample CB6_AW_1057_MG_FD_203505 | JGI IMG/M metagenome (GOLD analysis project Ga0310123, IMG submission 203505) | Marine microbial communities from Western Arctic Ocean, Canada - CB6_AW_1057 | ecosystem: Environmental > Aquatic > Marine > Oceanic | place: Canada: Western Arctic Ocean | collected... | reverse complement strand
GAAATGAAGCAGACCAAGGCCCGGATGGAAGATGCTCTGCACGCCACCCGAGCCAGTGTCGAGGAAGGCATCCTGCCCGGCGGTGGAGTCGCCTTGCTGCGGACCATCGATACGGTCCGTGAGGTCAAGGCCAAGGGTGATGAGAAGATTGGTATCGAGATCGTTGCCCGGGCCCTGGAAAGCCCGATCCGGCAGATCGCCGAGAACTGTGGCGAGGACGGTTCGGTTGTGGCCGATGAGGTCCGTGGTATGAAGACCAACGTCGGCTACGACGTCGAGACCGGCGGGTTCGTCGACATGTACGAGCGTGGTGTGATCGACCCGGCCAAGGTCGTCACCAGCGCCCTGTCCAATGCCGCTTCGATCGCTGCCCTGATGCTGACCACCGAGGTCTTGGTCACCCGCACCGATGATCTGGAAGGTGGCGAAAAACCCCAGGTGGAAGGAGCGGTTCGCTGAACGAACCGCTGCGACCCAAGTGATCTCCCCACGGGCCACCTCCTTGCAAAAAGAGGTGGCTCGTTTCTTTGCCCCCCCCTCCACAATTCCAACCGCTCCTTTTCTCCTCATGCCCCAGAAACGCGACTACTACGACGTGCTCGGAGTCGACACCGATGCCAGCGACGCGGAGATCAAGTCGTCGTACAAGACGATCGCGTTGAAGCACCACCCCGACCGGAACCCCGACGACGACGCGGCGGTCGAGCGGTTCAAGGAGGCGGCCGAGGCGTTCGAGGTGCTCAGCAACCCCGACAAGCGGGATCGCTACGACCGCTTCGGCCACGCCGGGCTGCGGGGAGGAGGTGGTGGCGGGCATCAGCCGGGATTCTCGGATGTGGGCGACATCTTCAGTATGTTCGGCGACATCTTCGGGGGCAGCTTCGGCGGACGCCAGGGGGGGGGGCCGCGGGTCAGGCGAGGCGATCACCTGCAGACCGGGCTCTCGATCGACCTGCCCGCCGCCGCTGCCGGATGCACTCGGACCATCGAGATCTCTCGCCAGGAACCCTGCTCGACTTGTAGCGGCAGCGGAGCCCGGCCTGGGAGCACGCCCGAGTCGTGCGATTACTGCGGCGGACACGGACGCGTGGTCCAGTCACAGGGTATCTTCAGCCTGCAGACGACCTGCCCGGCCTGCCGGGGCGAAGGCCAGATCATCCGCGACAAGTGCGACGACTGCCGCGGAGTCGGACGGATGCCCAACTCGGTGGCGCTCGATGTCAAGATCCCAGCCGGGGTCGACTCGGGCATGAGGCTCTGCCTGCGGGGCGAAGGAGAGAGCGGATCGCAGGGCGGCTCGCGAGGCGATCTCTATGTCGAGATCGATGTCCAGAAACACTCGCTGTTTCAACGCGAGGGACCTCACCTGATCTGCCAGGTGCCGATTACCTTCAGCCAGGCGGCGCTGGGCTCAGAAATCGATATCCCCGTGCTCGAAGGTCGCCACTCGATGGAAGTCCCCGCCGGGACGCAGCCGGGGCACGTGTTCCGGATCCGAGGCGGAGGCATGCCCGATCCGCGAGGCGGTCGTGCGGGAGACCTGATGGTCGAAGTGCAGGTCGAGGTGCCTCGGAAACTCGGCGACGAACAGGAAGAACTGCTCAGACAACTCGCCGACATCGAACAGACCAACGTCTCACCACACCGTACCTCCTTCCTCGACAAGCTCAGGGACTGGTTCTCCTCGAAAGACCACGAGTGAACCGCACGGCAATGACCAACTCTGTAGAACAACCGAGCAGGCAAGCCAACGCTGCCAGGACACTGATCCGATCCTGACGACTTAAGTAGAAACGCCATGACCGACGACACACGCGACGAATTCGAAGCCGACCAGGCCTCCGATGATCTCCCCGACGACGAAGCGGTCGAAGAATCGAACTCCGATGAAGTCGACCAGGCCGAAGCGATCGGTGAGGCGCTCTCGGAGCTGTCCCTGGATGAACAACTCGAAGCGACTCGAACCGAGCGGGACGACAACTTCGGCAAGTGGCAGAGGTCGCTGGCCGACCTCGAAAACTACCGCCGCCGGGTTCAGCGGGAGATGGACGAGGCGCGGACGTTCCAGGCTCTGCCCCTGGCCCGAGACCTTCTACCGGGACTCGACAACCTGCAGCGAGCGATCCAGGCGGCTGAATCCAACGAAGCCGCTGCCGACCTCGTGGCGGGGGTCCGGATGGTCGTCGAACAGGTCGTCGGTGTGCTGGCCCAGCACGGGGTCGAGCCGATCCCGGCCATCGGCGAAGCCTTCGACCCGGGCGTGCACGAGGCGATTCAGCAGGTCGCCAGCGACGAGCACGAACCGATGACGGTGATCGAAGAGGTCGAGCAGGGGTTTCGGATTGGCGAGAGAGTGGTGCGGCCGGCCAAAGTGATCGTGACGATGGCACATACGGAGACCGAGTCGGAGGTCGAGGAGCCTGAGCAAGGGACAGCCGAGGAGCCGGTCGACGGGGACAGTGAGATGAGCGAGGAGAACTGATGCCGACTTATGACTACGAGTGTCGGGAATGCGGTCACCGCTGGGAGTTGTTCCAGCAGATGAAGGAAAACCCGAAGCGGAAGTGTCCCGGGTGCGGGCGGCTGAAGGCCAAGCGGCTGATCGGGCCCGGCGCCGGCATCATCTTCAAGGGCTCGGGCTTCTATCAGACCGACTACCGCAGCCAGTCGTACAAGGACGCTGCCAAGGCCGACAAACAGGCCCAGAAGTCCGAGTCCGAGAAGTCCTCGTCGGATTCCAGCAGCTCGAAGTCCGAATCCAAGTCCGATGCGAAGCCCAAGTCGGACTCGGGGTCGTCGTCGAGTTCGTCGGATTCGTGAACCGGTCCTCGTCCCGGAATTCTCACGAATTCCGCGACCGTGCCGGGAATCGAAGCGGCCATGGTGGGTAGAATCGGAGCGATGTTGATTCGCTCGATTCTCTCGATCTTCCTGTTCTGTGCCGTCGTCGGCTCGGCCGAGCCCGATCCGGGCACGCCGCCCCACTGGGCCTACCAGCCGTTGCAGGTTGTCGCGCCGCCCGAGGTGCTCGGGACCTCGCCGGTGGCCAATCCGATCGATCGATTCGTGTTGAGTCGGCTGGCAAAACTGAGAATCGCAGCGGCCCCGTCGGCCGACCCGGCCACGCTGATCCGACGCGTGACACTCGACCTGACCGGCCTGTTGCCCGAGCCGACCGAGGTGGCGCGGTTCGTGGCCGATCGCCGACCGGGGGCCTGGGAACGCGTGGTCGACCGCCTGCTGGGTAGCCCGCACTACGGTGAACACTTCGCTCGCGAATGGATGGACCTCACGCATTACGCCGACAGCGACGGCTACCTGACCGATCAGTTGCGACCCGTGGCCTGGCGGTATCGGCAATGGCTTGTCGAACAGCTCAACGCCGACACGCCCTTCGACGTGCTGACCACAAGACAAGTCGCCGGAGACCTGATCCCCCGGGCGACTCTCGAAGACAGGCTCGGCACCGGGTTCCTGCGTCAGACGCTGAGCAACCGCGAGGGTGGTGCCGACCCCGAGGAGTTCCGCGTCAAGCAGATCATCGACCGGACCGAAATGGTCGCCGCCGCCTGGCTGGGACTGACCGTTGGATGTGCCCGGTGCCACGACCACAAGTACGACCAGGTCTCGCAACGCGAGTTCTTCGGGCTGTACGCCTTCCTGAACATGGCCGACGAGGTCAACCTCTACGCACCGCTGGTCGGCCAGTCGGAGCCGTACGAAACCGCCCTGGCCGACTACAACCGCAAGCGGGATGAGCTGCTGAAACCGATCGCCGGGGAGCTGGCCGTGCTGCAGGCTCGCTGGGAGTTACGGCTGCTCGAAGCGGGTGCCCGGCCGGGCCGCGACTTCCGCTGGGACCGTCGCTGGGAGGTGCTCGGGCTGGTCTGGGGCGGCCAGTTGGGTGAAGGGCAGCTCGAGGGTTGGGAGATCGTCAAGCGGGACGTACACCTGCGAACCCGTGACGAGCAGGACCGACTGCTGCTGTACTTCCTGTCTCACGGTGACCTGATCGATTCGGCCAAGTTCAAGTCTCTGAAGTTGGGAGAACTCAAGGACAAGCTCGCCGCGTTGCGGTCGAAGGTGCCCTGGCCCACCCGGGCGGCGGTGATGCGTGAGGCGACGATTCCTCGGCAGGCGTTCATTCACCTGCGAGGTGATTTCCGGGTCCGGGGCGAGTCGGTCGACGCGGCCCCTCCGGCGGTCCTGCCTCCCCTGCCCGGTCCCAGCGGCCGCAACCGGCTCGCACTGGCTCGCTGGCTGGTCTCAGCGAAACACCCGCTGACCTCGCGGGTTGCCGTCAACCGCATGTGGCAGCACTTCTTCGGCACCGGCCTGGTTCGCTCGGCAGACGACTTCGGCGTCCGCGGCGAAGTGCCGTCTCATCCCCGACTGCTCGATTGGCTGGCCGCACAGTTCCGTGACCGCGGCTGGTCGATCAAGCGGACGCACCGGCTGATCGTCACCAGTGCCACCTATCGCCAGAGTTCGGTCGCGCGTCCCGAGCTCGAGACGATCGATCCGGCCAACCGGCTGCTGGCTCGTCAGCTCTCGAAACGGGCCTCCGCCGAAGTGATTCGGGACATTGCACTTCAGGTCTCGGGCCTGCTGAGCCGCCACGTGGGCGGTCCCAGCGTCCGGCCGCCTCAGCCGGAAAGCGTAACGAGCGAGGCGTACGGGAACAGCTGGAAGTCGAGCACGGGACCAGACCGGTACCGTCGTGCGATCTACACGTTCATCCAGCGGACCACTCCCTTTGCCCAGGGCAAGACCTTCGATGCTCCCAGTCCCGGCAAGATCTGCACTCACCGAGAACGCTCCAACACCCCCCTGCAGGCTCTGACGCTGCTCAACGATCCGGTCTTCTTCGAGTGTGCTCAAGCGCTGGCAGCCGGGGTGCTGGAACAGGGCCCCGCCGACGACACCGGCCGGTTCAGGTGGCTGATGCGGAGGTGCCTGTCTCGCGAGGCGGACACCGCGGAGCTGGATCGGTTGGCGCTCTACCTGGCCTCACAGCGTCAGCGGTTCACCAGCGGCGAGGCGGCCGAATCGGTTGGTCGCGTGGCGGGAGTCGCTTCGAGCCAGGCGGCGCCCGACGAGGCGGCTGCCTGGGTGGTCGTTGCCAGCGTCTTCATGAATCTCCACGAGTTCATCACTCGAGACTGACACCGTGCCCGTTGACGTTTTCGACACGCCCGACTCGCCCGACACGCCCGACACGCTGTCGCGGTCCCTGGACCGCCGGCTGTTTCTGCAGCAGACCGCCTGTGGCCTGGGCACCGTTGCGTTGGGGAACCTGATGTCTCGAGACGGCCTGGGAGCCGATCGCACGCATCCGCTGGCAGGCCGAGCGCCTCACCACGCTCCGCGGGCTCGAAACGTGATCTTCATCTTCATGGCCGGCGCCCCCAGCCAGTTGGATCTCTTCGATCCCAAGCCGGCGATGCAGAAGCTGCACGGACAGGCGGTGCCCGAGTCGTTCCTCGACGGTCTCGAGGACCCGCTGATCAAGGGCAGCGCCCAGGTCTTCGCCTCACCTCGGACCTTCCGTCACTACGGTGAATCGGGCACCGAGTATTCCGACTACGTCACGCACCTGGGCGGCGTGGCCGATCATGCCTGCATGGTCCGCAGCGTCTACACCGACGTGGCCAATCACCATCCGGCTCAGCTGATCATGAACTGCGGCACGAACCAGTGGGGGCACCCGTCGCTGGGATCGTGGGTCAGCTGGGGCCTGGGCAATGCCGCGGACAACATGCCCGGTTTTGTCGTGCTGCTCTCCAATTCTGGTCACGGTGTCGACGGAGGTGCATCGCTGTGGTCCAACGGGTTCCTGCCTTCGCTCTACCGGGGGACCACCTTCCGCAGCAGCGGCGATCCGATCCTGCACCTGAACAGTCCCGAGGGGATGACCCGCGGGGTGCAGGCCGGTCGGCTGGCCGCGGTGGCCGATCTGAACCGGCTGAGGCTCTCGAGAACCGGAGACCGCGAGATCGCTGCGCGGATGGCCAACTACGAACTGGCCTACCGGATGCAGTCGGCCGGACCCGAACTGCTGGACTTCTCGGGCGAATCCCAGGCCACTCACAGGCTCTACGGACTCGACACCGAAAAGACCCGCTGGTTCGGCACCAATTGCCTGCTGGCCCGGCGGATGGTCGAGCGAGGTGTCCGATTCGTCCAGTTGTACCACTCGACCTGGGACGACCACTCGAACCTCAACGCCAACCTCAAGACCAATTGCGACATGACCGATCTGCCGGCGGCCGGCCTGATCACCGACCTGGCCCAGCGAGGGTTGCTCGAGGACACCCTGGTTGTCTGGGGCGGTGAGTTTGGTCGGACGCCGATGCACGAGGTTCGTCGGTCACCGGCCAAGGGCAGCGAGGGCCGAGATCACCACCGGTTTGCGTTTTCGATGCTGTTTTACGGCGGAGGCATCCGCGGCGGGACGGTGATCGGGAAGACCGACGAGTTGGGGTATCACCCGGCCGAGGATGCCATTCACGCCCACGACCTTCAGGCGACGATGCTCCACTGCCTGGGCTTCGATCACGAGCTGCTGACCTACCGTCACCAGGGTCGAGATTTTCGGCTGACCGACGTGGGCGGCACGGTGGTCGAGAAGATGTTGGCCTAGGGACGGCTCACATTCCCTTGCCCGTCCAGCCTCCGTCGACGATCAGGTCGATGCCGGTCACGTAACTCGCCGCGTCGCTGGCCAGGAACAGGCAGGGGCCCAGCAACTCTTCGGGCTGACCCCAGCGGCCCATCATGGTGTGCGACGAGCGTTCGGCCTGGCGGTCCGGGTCGTCGTAGCTGGCGCGGGTCATGTCGGTGACGATGTAGCCGGGGCAGACGGTGTTGATACGGACGTTGCGGGTGGCAAAGTCGTTGGCCATGGCCTTCGAGAGGTGTCTCAGCCCGGCCTTCGCGGCCGAGTAGGACGGGTTGCCCGGCATGGCCACGATGCCGGCGATGCTGGCGATGTGGATGATCGATCCTCCGCCGGTCTCGACCATCGCCTCGGCCGCGGCCCTCGCCATGCGGAAGGCTCCGCTGAGGTTGACGTCGAGAGTGGTTTGCCAGGTGGAGTCGTCGTAGGGCGGTGCTCCGGGCAGCGTGATCGCGGCGTTGTTGATCAGCACGTCGATCCGGCCGAAGGCGTCGAGAGTGGCCTCGACGATCTGCCCTCCCGACTCGGTGTCGGCCATGTCGGCTCGCACGGCTCGGGCGTGGTCGCTGTCGTAGGAGGCGACCTGTTGGGTGAGGCTCTCGGAGCGGGCACTGAGTACGACTCGGGCACCCTGATCCAGGAACCCCTCGGCAACCGCTCGCCCGATGCCGCGGCTGGCACCGGTGACGATCACCACCTTCTCGGAGACATCAAAGAGGTTCTCGGTCATCGAGTGATTCCGGGCAAGGGGATCGGGCAAGAAAATCGGGGCCAAGGGTCCGACATCATACGCGGCCGTTCCTTGACAGTCGAAGCGAGCGGTCCGGATGATGAACTCCTCGGATTCATGCGATCACAAATTGTCCCAGCTGTTGTTGTCCTGTTGGTTGCCGGCCTCGGCCTGGCCGGGTGGCAGGTGCGCGGTGTGCTGGCACCGGCCGAGGCTCATACGACGATCCTGTTCAACCAGGGGCTCGACGCGGTCGTCACCGATGCACCAGTCGGCTGGACTAACGCCTGGTGCGGGTCGTGCCACAAGCAGGAATTCGAGCAGTGGCAGGGCAGCCGTCACAACGTGGCCGCATCGGCTCACAACTTCGAAGTCGAGTGCCTGGAGCAGGGGAATCGGCAGCAGTACTGCCTGAACTGCCACGCGCCGCGGATCCCCTTCGCGGGACTGCCGACCTCCGAACCACCAGGTCTGGACGAGGCGTACCGGGAGCAGCCCGAGTGGCTTGCGAGTGGCGTGGACTGCCTGAGTTGCCATGTTCGCGACGGGGTGGTGGTTGCCACCAACGTCACTCAGAAGGGGATCGCCGAGCACGCGATGCGGCACGACCCGGCGTTGGGGAAGGCCGAGTTCTGCGCCGGGTGCCACCAGTTCGCCTTCAAGGACATCGACCTGCCCGATCGATTCCACGGGGCGCTGCAGCAGGCCAGCCTCGAGGAGTTTCTCGAGTACCGCGCCCAGGGGGGAGTCGAGACGCGGTGCCACGACTGCCATATGCCGCGAGGGGCACACCGGATGCCCGGCGGTTACGACGACAAGATGGTCAGGCAGGCCGTGGGGATGGAGTTGGAGGCCCGGTGGATCGAGCCAGGACGGGTGGCTGAGGTGACCGTCCGGCTGAGGGCCGGGCGGGTTGGGCACCGGGTGCCTGGAGGCGAGGAGTTGAGGTTTCTGACGGTCAGGACCGAGGTGACCGGAGTTGATGGCCACCCGATGGGTTCCCGGGTCGACGATGACGCACAGCAGGTCGACGCGGAGGCGGACCTACCGGAGTGGCCGATTGTCGAGACGTTGCGGCGACACATGGGCGACCGCGAGCACGGCCGCGACCCTCAGGCCACTCCGGCTCCCGACACCAGGCTCCGGCCAGGTGAAACTCGACGCTACTCCTACCGGATCACCTTCGAACCGGGCACGGTCGCCGGGGTACTGACCGTTCGCAGCAGGCTGTGGTATCACCTGATGCATGATGGAAAGGCCCAGTTGTTTCGTCATCGTCTCGAAGACGTGCAACGCGTGGTACGAGAGAGCGAAGTACATCTGGCCCCTCCTGATCGGCCGACTACGGGTCGGTGATCGTCTCGATCAGTTCATGAGTCCGTGGCATGTGGACCATCGGCGGCATCCAGTGCCGGCAGTGTTCCAGCCCCGATCGCTTCCACAGCGTGTCTTCGGACCATTCCGAGCGGATCCGCTCACATTCGTGTCGAATCTCGGACGGCGACGGCGTGAATTCCTGTCGGGCCATGATCTGTTCCTCCGGCAACTGGAGAAGTGAAAGTGAGAGGTGAAGGGAGGGAAGGGAACGGGCTCGTTCGAGCCAGTTGCAATAACCATATGCAAGCGTCGTGCCGGACGACGTTAATGCCGTAAAGCAATGTCAACCAGTGATTTGCATCACCATGGGTAGCGCAGTGAGTGTGGTGCATTCCGCGACAGATGTATCGGATTGATACACGCGGTAGAGGACAGGCTTCCGCCCGAGGCGGATTCGTGACGACGGAGCCAGTCTCTGGGGAACCGCTAGCGTTCGTAACGCAGGGTCCGGCCCGGCAGCGGACCGTCGAATGCTACCGGTTCGCCCGCCTCGAGGATCACCTCACCGTTGACCAACACCAGGTCGATGCCTTCGGCTCTCTGGTGAGGGTCCTCATAAGTCGCCCGATCGGTCACCGTCTCGGGGTCGAAGACGACCAGGTCTGCGAAGGCGGCTTCGGCGACTCGGCCGCGGTCCTTCAGGCCGTAGGCATCGGCGGACTTGGCGGTGAGCTTGGCGACGGCGTCTTCGAGCGAGAACAACTTGCGGTCGCGGACGCAGGGGCCGATGATCCGCGGAGCCGTGCCATAGACCCGCGGATGAACCGTGCCGCCGTCGTGGTAGATGCCGTCTGATCCGATCACGCACCGCTCGTGCTGTAGCAAGGGTTCGATCATCTGGTCTTCGCCCTCGTTGAAGACGATCAGCGGAGCCAATCGCTCTTCGATCAACAGGCTGTAGAGAGCCTCTTCGACCGGCAACCCGATCTCGTCGACGTATTGATCGAGCGTGCGGCCCTGGAACTCGGTGTTTTCCTTGCCGGGCACCCAGGCCAGGGTCATGCGGTCGAGGTTCAGCGGGTAGGCTTCCAGGGCCTGGCGGAAGTGGGCTCGAACGGTGGGATCTTCCAGTCGCGACATGGCTCCCAGCGGCCCGTCGTCCCAGGCTTCGTAGGGCAGCAGGTAGTTGAGCATCGTCGAGCCGGGCTGGTACGGGTAACACTCGTACGAAAACTCGACCTCCCTGCTCACCTCGTCGAACATCTTCAACAACGCCTCGACCGTCTCCTCGTCCCGGCCCTTGACGTGCGAGATGTGGACCCTGCAACCGGACCGCTTGCCGATCTCGACCGCCTCGCGAATCCCCTCCAGGATCCCCTTCTTGTAGCGGACATGAGTGGTATAGACGCCGTCGTATTCGGCGATCACCTTGCAGGCTTCAACCAGTTCGTCGGTCGTGGTGTAGCACTGTACGATGTAATCGAGCCCGGTCGAGATGCCGACGGCTCCCTCCTGCATCCCCCGGTGCACCTCCCCACAGATCATCTTCATCTGCAGGTCGTCGACCCACTGCTTGCCGAATCCGCAGGCGAGCGAGCGGACGTTGGCGTAGGGAACATGGCCGGCGACGTTCTGTGCCGCCGCCCGATCGAACTCGGCCAGGAATTCACCAATCGACTCCCAACCCCGGTACTCCTCGAGCCGCAATGCGTTCAGGCCTCGGAGATAGAACAGCCACTGACGTGCGGTGTCGGGCCGGACGGGAGCATACGAGATGCCGTCGAGCATCAGGATTTCGGTGGTGAAGCCCTGTGAGGTTTTGGGCAGAAAGTGAGGCCGTTTCAGCAGCCAGCCGTCGGAGTGGTTGTGGACGTCGATGAATCCGGGCGCAACGACCCGGTCGCCGACATCGATCCGCCTGGCGGCATCGGATTCGGAGAGGTCTCCGATCGAGGTGATTCGATCACCGCTGATGCCGACATCGGCGGTGTACCGCTCCGAGCCGGTGCCGTCGACGATGGTTCCGCCGCTGAGAATGAGATCGTGCATGGGGGTGGTGTTCAACTGTACGACTGGGTAGTCGGGATGATGACCAGTTCGGGCACGTTGGCCCGGGCGGGCAACCGCACGACCATCATAACCGCATCGGCACAGTCCTCCGGCTGCAGGATCCTCGCGCGGTGCTCGGCACTGACCGGAACCGGTCGGTTCTCGAGGATCGGCGTCTCGACCTCGCCGGGATAGATGTTCGTCACCCGGATCCCCATCTCGCGGTGCTCCTCGGCGACGGTGATCCCCAGTGCCGCCATGCCGAATTTCGAAGCGTTGTAGGCCACTCCACCGATGGGGCCGGCGCGGATTCCGGCGACCGAGGAAATGTTGACGATCACCCCGTCTCCACGCTCACGCATACCCGGCAACACCTCGTGGATGCAGTTGTAGGCTCCGGTCAGATTGACCGCGATCAACTGGTCCCAGTTGGCCGGGTCGAGCTCGGCGACGGACCGTACCGGAGTGTTGATACCGGCGCTGTTGACCAGGATGTCGATCTGTCCCAGTTGCTCCTGGGCCCACGCGAAGAACTCAACGGTGCCCTCCCGATCGGCCACGTCACTGGTCCGAGCGATGATCGGGACCTCGCCCGAGTAGTTGCCGGTGACGTCATCGAGGCGTTCCTGGCGGCGACCGGTGATGGCCACGCGGCACCCGGCGTCGGCCAGTGAGCGGGCCACCGCGGCGCCGATGCCCGAGCCGCCTCCGGTGATCACGGCGGTGCGGTTGGTGAGATCGCTCATGAGGGGCCTGCTGTACTGAGAAACCGGTCGAGGCAAGAGACCGTTTCTAACCGGCGCGCGTGAGACCGGCAAGCCAGCCGGGTTACTCGGCCGGCGGCCAGATCGAGCGTGCAACCGCCTTGCCGAGTCGACGCTGGCCCCCGGCGGTGAAGTGCCCGTCGAGTTCGAAGTAGTCGCTCGGGTCTCCCGAATCGGCGGCCTCGCGGAATTCGGCGACCGGGTTGATCACCCCGACCTGCGACTCACCACAGATCTCGATCACCACCTGCTGGCAAACCGTTGATCGGGTCAACGACTCGGGGACCTCGTATCCCACCGCCCGCATTCCCCTCGCGGCGGCATGGGAAACGTAGGGCCCATCAGGCACGATCACCACCTTCAACTCGGCATCCGCCCGGCGACACTCCTGGGCCCACTGGCGGACGCACCGTCTGAGTCTCGTTTCGGCCTCACCCTGCCAACGGGCTCCGCCGCTGATCGGCTCGACGAATCGCTCCGGATTGGTCATCGCCGTGTGGATCAGCGACGGGTTGAGCAGACCGGATTCAAACGCCCTGCGGACCCCCGGCGACAATCGCTGGTACCGCTGCTGTTGAGGGGCGGTCAGTGTCGAACGGAGGTAGGCCTGGGACTTCAGGAACACGCTGCGGTACGACTCCATCGTCGGCGGAGCGGATTTCAGCCAACCGGTCAGCGTCGGAAACACCGTCTCGCCCAACTGGCTCGTCCACCCGACCTCCTCGGGTTCCTGCTCCACCAGTTGGATCAGGTCGTCACCCTGCAGCGTGCCGATCAGCACGATGTCGGGGTGAAAGTGATCCAGTGCTTGGCTGATCATCCACGAGTAATCGTTGGGCGAGGCGCCGGGGAACCCGAAGTTGATCACCTCGATCTTCTCATCGGTCCCTTCCCCGTGACGTTCCAGGACCTTGGGCCAGGCCTCTTCGGCTCGTACTCCCCAGCCGAAGGTGAACGAGTCGCCGATGGCCACCAGCCGGGTGCTGCTGGCGGAGGGTCCCGTGGAGAACTGGCGGTCGCGGAGCCCCTGGCCGGATATGACCACCTCGACATCAAACTCCTCGCTCTCGTGCCGGACCCGGCTTTCCGAGGGAAACAGCAGGTGTCGTGGTGGGGAGCCGGCGAATTGGCCGACGAGGTGATCGAGTCCCGCGAGGCCCAGCGGGATGCCGACCAGGCAGATGGCCACGAACAGCACTCGCCGTTTCGAGCGGCGTGGAGTTGTCTGGTTGGGCGGGCCGGGCTCGGTCATGGTATCGAGGAACCGGTGATCACTGCCTGTAGCACCGGCACAAGCGCCTCGGCGATCAACTGGTGTCCCAGCGGTGTCGGGTGGCAGTCGTCGTGGATCAGGTCGAGATTGTAGTAGCTCTGTCGCCGGGCGCCGTAGTCCTGAAACAATTCCTGCACGTCGATCAGCGGCACGCCGACCCGCTCGGCCAACGCTCGGATGATCCGGTTGGTGCTCAGCCGCGAACCGAGGTTGCCCATCGTCCATTCGCGGCTCTGCGAGTAGGCCACCTCGGCCTCCAGGTGCCGGCCCAGGCCCTCGAGGCACTCGGCCTTGAGGTAGTGCAGAAGGGCGGGGTGCGGATCGAGTTGCAGGGCGGAGTCGGTGGTCGCCAGGCCCTCTTCGAATCGCCCGTCGGTGACCGCTCGGGCCGCGTTGGTGATCGCCGCGGTGACCTGTTCGCGGTGCTCCGGATCAAACCAGTGCGGCTGGCGATGTTTCCAGGCGGGCGAGAGTCGGGGGTTGTAGGGGACGGTCAACAGCACGATCGGCACATCGGCGTTCTGGGCCGAGGCGACCATTTGCTCGAGATTGGCCTGGAACGTGTCGAGGTACTCCTGCCGCACCGCCAGCCACTGGTTCGCGTCGTAGCGTTGTTGATCGAGTGGCATTGCCACGGCGTAGCCCGACCCGATCAGCTCGTGGTGTGACTCGAAACGGTCCGTGACCGGCGACCTCCGAGCCTCGTCCTGTCGGGCCTGGCGGTTCGCCACCCTCCATTGCACCAGGCCGTACTCGAGGACGGCGAGGGCTCGGCTGTGAGCCAGCGTCCGCAGGATGTTGATGCTGGCCTGGCTGAGTTCTTCACGGGGAGGCGGATCGGCAGAGTGGGCCTGGCCCGGAATCGGTTTCAGCAGCGGTTGCCAGTGAAACCACTCGTTGTTGCCCGCGAATATCACGATCGCCGCGGGCTTGTAGAACGTTACGGCCTGGTCGACCAGCGGAGCCAACTCGCCGCTGGTCCAACCGACCTGTGAGGCGTTGAGCGTGCGGACTCGTTGAGGGGCCAGCATCCGGTTGAGCATGCCCGGGAAGGTGTCGGAGTAGCGGTAGGGGAACCCGTACGCGGCGGAGCCCCCGATGATGAACACGCGGTGTTCGCCTTGACGCACCACGTCGTCGGGAACCACGTTGCGAGTCGCCAGCCACGGCCCCGCTCCAGCGATCTCCACGCCTCCGATCCGATAGGGCTCGGCCGCACCCGGCCCGTCGGCGGGGTCACGCAGTGTCAACTCGAGGTCGTTGGACGTGTCGGAGAGAGCGGGGATCGGCTGAGTGCTCAGCCGCATCATCGCCAACGCGGCCAGCAGACGTTGGCGGTAGTTGTAGATGTAGTCACCCAGCCATCCGGTCGCTTCAAGAGCGACCAGCAGGATGGCGACATACATCAGCCGCCGTTTCCAGGACCGCCGGGTGGCCGCGGCGGTTGGTTGTGACGGGGCGGAAGTCGTCTCAGTCACGATCCAGGTACCCCTGCAGGATCATCTGGGCCGCGATCATGTCGCGGCGGGCCTTCCGCTTCTTGCGGGTCATGTCGATGCTCAACAGCACCTCCTCGGCCTGCCGCGAGGTGTAGCGTTCGTCCCAGAAGGTCACCGGTTTCCCGGTCGCCTGGCGGACCCAAGCCCCGAAGGTCTCCGCTTCGCGAGACATCTCGCTGATGGTGCCATCGGCGTGCACCGGCAACCCGACCACCAGGGCCACCACCCGCTGGTCGACGATCAGTTGTTCCAGGTGCCCGGCGTCGTCGTCGAGGTCGCCGGTCGGTTCCCAGGTCTCCAACGGCACCGCCAGGTTCTGTTCGGGCGTTGAGACCGCCACGCCGATCCGCACGCGTCCGTAGTCCAGGCCCAGCAGCGATCCCTCCTCGGGGATCTCGTCGCGGAGTGGCTCAGAGGCAGTCGTCACGGCCTTGCTCCTTGAGCCTCTCGACCAATCGCCTCAGGCCCTCCTCATCGTCCCGCCGGGCCACCAGCGTGGCATCGGAAGTCTGCACGATCACCAGGCCCTCGACTCCGACCGCACCCACCAGGTGATCGGCGTCACTGCGGATCACGCAGTTGCTCGAGTCGACGACGGTGACGTTGCCCTGCAGCGTGTTGCCGTCGAGGTCGGCTCCGATGACGTCGGCCAGGGCGTGCCAGCTGCCCACGTCGTGCCACTCGAAGGAAGCCTCGAGCAGGCAGGTGTCGCTTGAGTGTTCGAGCACGGCGTGGTCGATCGAAATGGGCTTGATGCGTTCGAAGACGTTGGTGAGCACGTTGTGATAGTCGTCTGTGCCCAGGGCGTGGCGGATCGTCGCGATGCCGGTGGCGAGCTGCGGTTGGTGCTCGCCGAGGGCCAGGAGAATCGTCTCGGCCCGCCAGGTGAAGATCCCGCAGTTCCAGGACGTCTCGCCTGCGGCGAGGTACGACTCGGCCGTGGCCCGGTCCGGCTTCTCGTGAAACGATTCAACGCCAAGTGCCCGCTCAGCTCCCTCCAGGGGAGCCCCATGCCGGATGTATCCGTACCCGGTGGCCGGTCTCGAGGGGGTGACTCCCATCAGCACCAACCGGGACGGGTCGTCCTCGACGAGCTGCTGGGCCCGCCTGGCCGTTTCCGCGAAGGCCTCGGGCGGATCGATCACGTGGTCGGCCGGCATCACCAGCATCACCGCGTCGGGATCGACAGCCAGCAGGTGAATCGCGGCCAGGCCCAGGCAGGGAGCGGTGTTACGGGCCAGGGGTTCGGTCAGGACTTGTTTATCGGGAACGCCGGGCAATTGATCGCGGGTCGCTTCGGCCTGGAGCGCGTTGGTCACGACCCAGGTCCGCTCGGGCGGAACCAGTTCATCAAGTCGCGAGACAGTCTGCTGCAGCAGGCTGGAATCGCCGGTCAGGGGTTGGAGTTGCTTGGGGCTCAGGCGGCGGCTCTGAGGCCAGAACCGCGTGCCGCTGCCTCCGGACATGATCACCGCATGAAGCATCTCTCACCTGCAGCACAACTGGATCGCAAGGGGGTCGCTGGGGGTATCCAAATTCTTACGAATTCGGCTACGGACCTCGGGGGGCTTTTTTTTTGAACCCGCCGCAGTCGGACTAGAACAGCGGCAGCGGCTGGCCGACGGTCAGCATGTGCGGCCGGTTCAGGTTGTCGAGGATCTGCGCGTCGGGGCGGATGCCCAGGGCGGTGAAGATCGTGGCGTGCAGGTCGTGGGGGCCGCAGGCCAGTGAGTGCGGGTGAGCGGCGTGAGCATCGGAGCTGCCATAGACCTGCCCGCCGCGGATGCCTCCGCCGGCCAGCACCGTGGTGTAGGAGAACGGGTAGTGGTCGCGGCCGGCTCCGCCGTTGATCTTCGGCGTGCGGCCGAAGTCGCCGATCATCAGTACCAGCGTCTCGTCGAGCTGGCCTCGCTGATCGAGATCGGTGATCAGGGCAGAGGCCGAACGGTCAAAGACCGGCAGCAGCCGGTCCTTGAGCCGGTTGAAGTTGTCTCCGTGAGTGTCCCAGTGATCGCCCTTGCCGCCGTTGAGGTCACTGGCCGACATCAGCACCTGCACCACCGGCACCCCGGCTTCGACGAGTCGGCGGGCCAGCAGACAGCTCTGGCCGCCCAGGTGCTCTCCGTACATTGCCTTGAGCTGGGGGGTCTCGTTGTCGAGGTCGAACGCCTTCTGGACCCTGTCACTGACCAGCATGTTCAGCGCGAGGTCGTGGAAGTGATTGTAGGACCTGGAAGCGGACGAGCCGGCGGTCCTCTGTGCGGAAGATTCGAGCTGACCCAGCAGCGAGCGGCGACGGCGGAAGCGGTCGCGGTCGATGCCGGCGGCGAGATCCAAGACCGGTGAGCCGAGGTCGCGGGAGCGGCCGCCATAGGCGGTGCCCTTGGGGGTCTTGACCACGATCGGGTCGTAGGCACCGCCCATGAACCCGCCGTACTCGCCGGCCTGCAACGTGCCGTTGTCGACCATCGGGTAGGGCAAGCGGATCGAGCGGGGGACGCCGGGCTGGGAATCGCGGAAGTGTGAGATCATCGCCGGCAGGCCCGGCCAGTCGCTCCGCTTGGGGGGAATGTTGCCCGGACGATTCGTCGGCGGCTTGTGGCCGGTCATGTTCCAGTACATGCCCCGCCCGTGAGCCGAGTCGGTGTGGAACATCGAGCGGATGATCGCCAGCTTGTCGGTCATCGTCGCCAGCTTCGGGATGTGCTCGCCGACCTGGATTCCCGCGACATTGGTCGAGACCGGCTTGAAGGGGCCGCGGATCGAACCGGGCGCCTTGGGCTTGAGATCCCAGGTGTCGATGTGGCTCTGCCCACCCCAGCAGTACAGGATGATGCACGACTTGGCCCGGCCGAGCAGGCCCTCGGCGGCACCCAGGCTCTGCTGCTGCAGCATCGCCGGCAGCGTCAGCCCGAACAGGCCACCGGTCTGCAACGCGGCACGACGCGACAGGCTCCGGAAGTCGCGGCAGCCGTGTTGGGGGGTCTGCGTCGTGCGGATCATTCAAGTCGTCCTGTCAGCGGAGCCCTGTCTCTCTAGTCGGCTCAATGATCGCCGATGCGTTGAGTTGTTTCAACTTCAATGATCGGTACCAGCGACAGGCACCCCCGCCACCCGCTGGTGAGCCACTCCCCGGGTTGAGTTCATTTGGCGACGAAGTTCACCAACCGACCCGGCACCACGATCGTCTTGACCACGTTCTTGCCCTCCAGGAACCTCGCCACACCCTCGTCGGCCGCGGCGGCCTGTTCGAGCGTCTCCTGGTCGGCGTCGGTGGCCACGGTCACCTTGCCCCGCAGCTTGCCGTTGACCTGCACGGGGACCTCGATGGTCGAGGTGACCAGCAGCGACTCGTCGCATTCGGGCCACGGCTCGTACGCCAGCGACTGCTCGTGTCCCAGCAGGCACCAGAGCTCTTCGGCCAAGTGCGGAGCAAACGGTGAGAGCAGCAGCACGAAGGGTTCCATCAGCGATCGCGGTCGCGGATCGGACTGGCCCAGCGCGTTGGTGAATTCCATCAGCCGACTGATCGCCGTGTTGAACGACAGCTTTACGATGTCATCGGTCACCCTCTTGATCGTGTGGTGCAGCACTCGCAGTTGCTCACCGTCGGGCTCGGTATCGGCGATCATCGGGTGCAGAGTCACTTCATCGGCCCGCTCGTCGACGATCATCCGCCAGGCGCGGCCCAGGAACCGGCTGACCCCCTCCACGCCACTCATGCTCCAGGGCTTGGTCGCTTCCAGCGGTCCCATGAACATCTCGTACAGCCGCAGCGAATCGGCGCCGTACTCCTGGACGATATCGTCGGGGTTGATCACGTTGCCCCGCGACTTGGACATCTTGTACGCCCGGCCCTCGACGACGATCTCGGGCTGCTCAACCAGCACGAAGTCCTCGCCCTGCTTCTGCACCTCCTCGGCATTCAGCGAGACCTTCTCGCCGGCAAACGTCTCGGCGTCCACCTCACGTGCCGAGACCCACTCTCCCGCCTCGTCCCGATAGCCACTCAGTTCGGCCTCGCCCAGGATCATGCCCTGGTTGACCAGCCGCTGGAACGGTTCGGGTGTACAGAGGTGGCCTCGGTCAAAGAGCACCTTGTGCCAGAAGCGGGAGTACAGCAGATGCAGCACTGCGTGCTCGGCGCCGCCGATGTAGAGGTCCACCGGCAGCCAGTTCTTCTCGGTCTCGGCGTCGATGAACCGCTCGGTGTTCTTCGGATCGGCAAATCTCAGGTAGTACCAGCAGGACCCGGCCCACTGGGGCATCGAGTTGGTTTCCCGTTTCAGCCGTGTTCCATCCTCGTCCCTCCGATACAGCCATTCCTCGGGAGCCTCTTCAAGCGGAGGGTCGGGTCGCCCGTGCGGCTGGAACTCGAAGTCCTCGGGCAGTTCCGCCGGCAGGCTCTCGACCGCATCCGCCCGCATCAACCCGGTCCGGTTGCCCTCATCGTCGAGCTCGTGCCAGATCGGAAACGGTTCGCCCCAGAAGTGCTGGCGGCTGAAGAGCCAGTCGCGGAGCTTGTAGTTGATGGCCGAGTCGCCCTGTCCGCTCGTTGAGAGGTGTTCGATGATCTTCTGCTTGGCGGGAGCGATTTCGAGTCCGTCGAGGAACTCGCTGTTGATCGCCGGGCCGTCACCGGGGTAGGCCTGGCCCTGAAAATCCGAGGGAGGTTCGACGGTGCGGAGGATCGGCAGATCGAAGACCTCGGCGAATTCCCAGTCGCGTTCGTCCTGGCCGGGTACCGCCATGATCGCTCCGGTCCCGTAGCTGATCAGCACGTAGTCGGCGATCCAGATCGGGATCCGCTGTCCGTTGACCGGGTTGATGGCGTCCGAGCCGCTGTAGACGCCGGTCTTGACCTTCGCCAGGTCGGTCCGATCGAGGTCACTCTTGGTGGCCGCCTGGGCCTGGTAGACCGTGACCGCCTCGCGCTGCACGGCCGACGTCAACCTCTCGACAAATGGATGCTCCGGAGCAATCACCATGTAGGTGGCTCCGAACAGCGTGTCCGGCCGCGTGGTGTAGACCCTCAGTACCTCCTCGCCGGCCTCTTCAGGCAGCCCCGTCTCGGCTCGGGCGGCCTGCCACGCGGCGAAGCCCTCCTCGAGTCCGCCGTCCTGGTTCTCGGACCCGATATAGAAATCGACCTCGGCCCCGGTACTGCGTCCGATCCAGTTTCGCTGCAGCAGCTTGACCGATTCGGGCCAGTCGACCAGGTCGAGTTCATCGAGCAGCCGTTCGGCGTATCGCGTGATCGCCAGCATCCACTGCCTCAGCGGCAACTTCTCGACGGGGTGCTCACCCCGCTCGCTCTTCCCGCCGATCACCTCCTCGTTGGCCAGCACCGTGCCCAGTTCCGGGCACCAGTTGACCGGGGCCTCGTGCTGGTAGGCCAGTCGGTGCCGGTCCTGGTAGCGGCGGACCGCCGCGGGACCCTCGGCGGTGGCCTCCTCGGGAATCGGCAACTCGCTGATCGGCCGTCCTCGTCCGACGCGTTCGAGCCCGTCGGGTCCCGTCCAACGGCACTCGGCGTCGTACCACGTGTCGAACAGTTGCAGGAAGATCCACTGGGTCCAGCGGTAGTAGTCGGGGTCGGTGGTCGAGAATTCTCGGCTCCAGTCGTAGCTGAACCCGAGCATTTTCAGCTGGCGGCGGAAGGTGTCGATGTTGGCGTAGGTGGTCTCACGAGGGTGCGTTCCGGTCTGGATTGCGTGCTGTTCGGCGGGCAGGCCGAAGGCGTCCCAGCCCATCGGGTGCAGCACCTGGGTGCCGCACATCCGCTGATAACGGCAGAAAATATCGGTGGCGGTGTACCCTTCCGGGTGACCCACGTGCAGGCCGTCACCGGAGGGATAGGGGAACATGTCCAGCACGTAGATCTTGTCGCGGCCGGCTTCGAAGGGACCGGTGCGAAACGTCTGCTGATCGTCCCAGTAGGCCTGCCAGCGAGGTTCGATGCGGGCGGGGTCGTAGCGGGGCATGGTGTTTCCCGGGTGGAGTGGTCCGCAGAGCGTTGCGTCGGTCCCCCCTGGTGGGGAACCGTCGCAATGGTCGTGACCGGACGCGGGGCGCGATAGTCTATTGATGGTCTCTCCTTTTGCCAACACTTGCCAAAAACAGGATCCTCCCTGATGACCACCAACCTGCTGACTTCCCGACGCGGCTTCCTGGCCGGAGGCCTTGCCGCCGGAATCGCCTCGACCACCGGCCCCCTCGCCTCCCAGGCAACCGCTGCCGATCCGCCCGGCCGCAACGGCAAGTCGCACATGAAACTCAGCCTCGCCGGCTACTCGTTCAACCGCCTGCTGCCCAAGCGGCCGACGCCCGCACAGGAGAAATCGGCCAAGATGACCATGGACGGCTTCATCCGGTTCTGTGCCGACCAGGACCTCGACGGGATTGAACCGACCACCTACTACTTTCCGAAGGTGGTCACCGACGAGTACCTGGTGCATATGAAGGAGTTGACCTTCCGACTGGGGCTCGACATTTCCGGGACGGCCATCGGCAACGACTTCTGCGTGGCCGAGGGGCCCGGCCGCAAAAAGCAGCTGGCCGACGCTCGGCAGTGGATCGACCACGCCGCGGTGCTCGGAGCACCGGCGATCCGGATCTTCGCCGGTCGTGTCCCCAAGGGAGACACCGAGGCGGTGGCGATCGAACGGTGTGTCGAGGGGATCAACCAGGTGCTCGATCATGCCGAGAAGCGGGGGGTGTTCCTTGCGCTGGAGAACCATGGTGGGATCACAGCGACCCCGGCCCAGATGATGAAGATCATTAAGGGCGTGAGGGATTCGAAGTTTTTCGGAGTGAATTTCGATGGAGGCAACTTCCGCACCGACGATCCTTACCGCGACATGGCGGTGATCGCTCCCTACGCGGTCAACGCCCAGGTCAAGGTGGCGATCTTCCGCGACGGCAAGAAGGAACCGGCCGACCTCGAGCGGGTGATCAAGATCCTGCGCGATGCCGACTACCGGGGTTACGTGGTCCTGGAGTACGAAGAAGCGGACCCGCTGGGGGAGATTCCTGGTTACCTGAAAAAGTTGCGCCAGCTGATCTCCTAGGCCCCATCGATGCCAAGCCCCTCGCGATGGACCGTCCGGTTTCTCTACGAGACGACACTGTTTGTCGTCGTCAGTGTCTTTGACATCCTGATGACCCACCGCCTGATCCGCACAGGTCGGTTCCGTGAATCGAACCCGGTGGCGAGGTTCTTCTACGATCACTGGGACATGAACGGGCTGGTCTACTTCAAGATGGTGATGGTCGCCTTCGTGGTCGTGCTGACCCAGGCGATCGCCCGCCGGCATCCCGGGCGGGCCAACTTCGTGCTGCGGTTGGCGATCTGCGTGGTATCGGTGGTGGTGATCTACAGCCTGATGCTGTTGCTGCGGAGCCGGGGGTTGGTGTGAAGGATTCGCTGAGCCAGAGGCTGGCCGATGCGGGGCAGGATCACCTGATAGAGGGAATCGAGGCGCTGGATGAGACGACCCGCGAACGGTTCGAGAGTCAGCTTGAGTCGATCGACTGGGATGGAGTGGCTCGGTTAAGTGGATCGCTGGCTGGCGGTGCACGGGGTGATGGGCTGGCCGAGCAGGTGGCCGGCTTGGTCGAGTCCGGGACACTCAGCGAGTTGCCGCACCTGGTCAGCCAGCTCCAGGCCGATTCCGAGCCGGCTCGCGTGCGCGGAGAGCAACTGCTTGAGGCGGGCCGCGTGGGAGTGGTGACGGTCGCGGGGGGCCGCGGCAGCCGGCTGGGTTCGGATCGGCCCAAGGGGCTGTTGCAGGTGATGCCGGTCAGTGGCCGGTCGTTGCTGGAACACTTTGCGGCGTCGATTGTCGAACGGAGCCGTCGGGCGGGCCGATCGATCCCGTGGCTGGTGATGACCAGCCCGGCGACGGACGCGGCGACCCGCGAGTATTTCCGCCAGCAGCGGTTCTTCGGGCTCGATCCCGACCAGGTGGTGCTGTTCGAGCAGGGGATGCTGCCGGCAGTTGATGCCGAGACGGGTCGGGTGCTGTTGGCCGAGCCGGGACGTGTGGCCCTCAGCCCGGATGGGCACGGGGGGTTGGTCGAAGCGATGCAGCAGGCAGAGTTGTTCGGTTGGCTGGGTGAGCAGGGCGTCGACACCCTGTTCTATCACCAGGTCGACAACCCCGCCCTCCTGCCTCCCGATCCCCTGCTGGTGGGCTGGCATGACCTGGAAGGCTCGCTGATGACGACCCGGGTGGTGCCCAAGCGGTCGGCCGAGGAACGGATGGGGGTGGCGGTGGCGGTGGACGGGCGGACGCGGATCGTGGAATACGTCGACCTGCCCCGATCGGTGGCCGTGGCGACCGATGAGGCAGGACGGCTGAAGTTGTGGGCCGGCAACATCGCCGTCCATGTGCTGGATTGTGAGTTCCTGGCCCGGGCGGCCGATGCCGATCGGCTGCCGCTGCATCGGGTCCTCCGCAGGGTCGCCTACTCCCCCGGACACGCACCGGGTCGGTCGATCGAACCGGACGAGCCCAACGCGTTTCAGTTCGAACGACTGATCTTCGATTTGCTCGATCAGCTCGACCAGGTGGAGGTGGGGTTGGTGGTCGAGGGAGACCGCTGTAGCGACTTTCTGCCGGTCAAGCAGCTCACCGGCGAGGATTCGCTCGAGTCGGCTCGGGCCGGGCTAATGGCGTTGCACCGAGGTTGGCTCGAAGCGGCCGGAGCCCGGGTGGGTGAGGCAGCCGTGGTGGAGATCACTCCCGGGTGGGCGTTGTCGGCCACGGATGTCGCCGCCCGAGTCGGTCCCCACGATGTGTTCGAGGATCCGATCGTGCTCGAGTGATCCGACGGCCGCTCGGGCGAGTTACACGTCGAGCAGGTCGTGGACGATCTTGCCGGGCTGGCCGTCGAGGATCGTCTTGTCCTGTGCGTTGCGGGTGTAGCTCACCTTTTCGGCGTCGAGGCCGAAGAGGTGGAACAGCGTGGCGTGGTAGTCGTAGTGGTTGACCACCTTCTCGACCGCCTTGTGCCCGAACTCGTCGGTGTTCCCATAGGCCAGCCCGCCCCGGAATCCGCCACCGGCCAGCCACATGCTGAAGCCGTTCGTGTTGTGGTCGCGGCCGATGTTCTTTTCGTTCTGGATCACCGGCAGCCGGCCCATCTCGCCACCCCAGTGTACAACGGTCGAATCGAGCAGGCCGCGTTGCTTGAGGTCGGTGACGAGAGCGGCCGAGGGTTGGTCGACCTTCTTGCACGACCTCGGCAGGCTCTTGACGATCCCCCCGTGGTGGTCCCAGAACTGGTTCTGGGTGTAGACCTGCACGAAGCGAACGCCTCGCTCGACCATCCTCCGGGCGATCAGGCACCGCGTGCCGTAATCCGACGTCGCCGGAACGTGGATGCCGTACATTTCCTGGGTCGCCCGGGTCTCCTTCGAGATGTCCAGCGCCTCGCGGGCTGACGTCTGCATCCTGGCGGCCAGCTGGTAGCTGGCGATCCTGGCGGCCAGGTCGTTTTCGGCCGGACGCTGGGCCAGGTGCTTCTGGTTCAGCTTGCGGAGGTAGTCCAGGAACGACTTCTGGACGTCTCCGGCCAGGTGGGCCGGCGGTTGCAGATTGAGGATGCGTGGCTCGCGGGGACGGATCACCGTGCCCTGGTAAATGGCCGGTAACCAGCCGTTGGACCAGTTGGCCACGCCCTCGACGGGCAGCTGCCCCGGGTCGATCATCGCCAGGAATGCCGGCAGGTCATCGGCCTCGGACCCCAGCCCGTAGGCCATCCAGCTGCCCAGAGATGGACGGCCCTTGGTGACCCTGCCGGTCTGCAGGGCCAGGATCGACTGGCCGTGGTTGTTGACTCCGGTTCGCATCGACCGTACCAGGCAGATGTCGTCGACGATCTCGGCGGTGTGGGGCAGCAACTCCGAAATCTCGGTCCCACACTCACCACGCGGCCGGAACTTCCACTGGCTGTGGAGCACTTTCGATGAGGCCTGGGCGGCGTTGTCGTACTTGATCTTTCCCGGGAAGGCTTTCAGGTGCCACTTGGCCATCGCGGGCTTGGGGTCGAAGAGATCGATGTGGCTGGGTCCGCCCTGCATCCACAGCGAGATCATCGCCGTGGCTCGCGATTCGCCGGCGGGGCTCTTGGGCACCGTGTCGAAATGAGTCGGTTCGAGCTCGGGACGCGACGGCGCGGCCTGGGCCTGCTGCTGAGACATCCAGGCGGTCGCCAGCGAGCCGAGGCCAAGAGAGCCGGAGGCGAGGAAGTGGCGGCGCGAATGGGTGGTACTGGGGAAGTCGGGCATGAATGCTGCCGTGGTTGTGGAGTGCTTTCGGGTCGTGGTCAATCGATGTAGAGGAACAGGTTGCTCGCCAGCAGGCTTTGGCAGAACACGCCCAGTGCCTGGCCGGCGGCCTGCTTACGTCGAGCCGCCTGAGCCGCGGCGTCGCCTTCTTTCTTGTCGGCCGTGAGGGCCTGGGCGATGAACAGATCGGTCTGCTGTCGGACGAATTGGACTGCTACTCGAACTGTGCTCTCTGTCGGTCGACTGCCGAAGGCCAATTGCCAGGCCAGCCGTAATTGTGCGGCGAGATCGTCGCCCGCGTCGGCTTCGAGCCTCCTTGCAAAGCGGACCGACTGGGTGACGATGAAATCGCTGTTCATCATCATCAGGGACTGGTTCGAGACGGTTGTCGAGACTCGCTCGGTGCAGTTGGGTGTCATCGAAGGGCGGTCGAAAGAATCGAGCACCGCCAGCGGTCGGCTGCGGCGGACTTCCACCCAGACGCTCCGGCGGAACTCGGCGCCCTTCATGCCGATCAACGCGCCGGGTCGTCCGGCGTTGAGGTTTTCCTTGCCGATGACCCACTGGCCGACGCGGTCGGCCATCACCGGCACCGGGGGCCCGTTGCGGCTTGTGATCAGCGAACCGCTGGTGGCCAACACCGCGTCCCGCAGGCTCTCCGCATCGAGCCGCCTCAAAGACGTCCGGCCCAGCAGCCGGTTGTCGGGGTCGGCGGCGTGCAGACGAGGTGAACCGGTGGCCGGTTGGCGGTAGGTGGCCGAGTTCATCAGCAGGCGGTGGAGTTGCTTGAGACTCCAGCCGCCACGAGTGAACTCGGTGGCCAGCCAGTCGAGCAATTCGGGGTGGGTGGGCCGGATGCCCAGCCGCCCCAGGTCGCCGGGGGTAGCCGCCAGGCCACGGCCGAAATGGTGCATCCAGCTGCGGTTGACGATGACTCGAGCCACCAGCGGATGCTTGCCGTCGGTCAGTCTGCGGGCCCAGGCGAGGCGGCGGCCGGTGGAACCGACGGCCTTGTCGTTCTTCGGCAGCGTGACCGGCGCGGTGGTGGTGACGGCCAGGATCGAGAGATCCGCCGGAGCGACCTCATCACGCGGCTGGTTGATGTCGCCGCGGAAAAAGACCTTCGTTACCGGCACCGCCCCGGCATCCTCGGTCAACACCCGAATGAAAGACTGCTTGGGCTTGGTCGCTCGCAGGTCGGTGGCCCGCTTGGCGATTTTCTTGAGCACATCGGCGGCCTTGCTGTCGTAGAGGTACAGCGATCCGGCCGACACATTGAGGCTGGGGAACTTCTTGAGCAGTTCGGTCTGCTCGGGCGTTCGCTTCTTGGCATCGGTCTTGCGGGCCTCACGAGCCTTGGGCCGGATCGGCTCGGGCAACTTCGCCACTTCCTTGTCGAAGGTGCTCTGGATGAAGACGGTCTGCTTGGCCGTCCGCTCGGCATCAATCTTCTTCGCCTCGGTCTCGATTCGAGTCGCCTCGGCCTTGTTGGCGTCGGTGTACAGCGAGACGGTTCGCGAACCGGGCTGCTTCCAGCGTGCCACGTTGAGCGCCGGCTCGAAAATCGCTCGCATGCGGTAGTAGTCGACCTGGGGGATCGGGTCGTAACGGTGATTGTGACACTGAGCACAACCGACGGTGAGTCCCAGGATCGAGGTGGAGACGACGTTGAGTGTCTCGGCAATGACCTGGTTGCGGTTGGCGACGTTGTTCGTACCGGCCGTCCCGTCCGGCGCGGTTCTCAGGTAACCGGTCGCCGTGAGCAACTGCACCTGTTCGGGCGACAGGTCCTTGTAGGGCGGCTTGACCAGTTCGTCTCCGGCGAGTTGTTCGACCAGGAACCGGTTCCAGGGCACGTCGGCGTTGTGGGCGTCGATGACCCAGTCGCGGAATCGCCAGGCCCATTTCCGTTGCGGGTCGGTGTTGGTCACCCCCTCGCTGTCGGCGTACCCGGCTGCATCCAGCCAGTGCCGGCCCCAGCGTTCGCCGTAGTGCGGGCTGGCCAGCAGCCTCTCGATTAGCCGGGACCAGGCACCCGGTGCCGTGTCGGCCTGGAATCTTCGTTGCTGGGCCAGGGTTGGAGGCAGCCCCAGCAGGTCGAAGGTTGCCCGCCGCAACAGTGTCTGTTTCGGTGCCGATTCTGCCAGTGAGTGGCCGGCGGCTTCGAGGCGGGCCTGAACGAAGTGATCCAGCCCATTACGGATCGCCGCGGCCTGTTTCACCTGCGGAAGTGGCGGACGACGGATCGGCTGGAAGGCCCAGAACTCGAGATCCAGCGGCGTGAACTGGAAGCCTTGATCCAGGGTCTTCGGCTCGGGGCGTGCCGTTTGTGCTCCCGCGGCGATCCAGCGGCGGAGCACGTCGATCTGGGCGGGTGTCAGCTTCTTGCTGTTTTTTCCCGGAGGCATCTCGCCCGAGACGACTCGTTCGATCAGCAGGCTTGCTTGCGGCTTCCCCGCCACGATCGCCGCACCCGAGTCACCTCCGGCGACCAGGAACCGCTTCAGCCTCAGATCCAGTTCTCCCTTGAGCTCCGTGGTCTCACCGTGACACTCGAAGCAGTGCGCCTTGAAGATGCCACGGACGTCCGCTTCGAACGTCAACTTGGGCGCGGCCGCCGAGGCGAGGCTCGGGACCAGGCCGAGCAGCAGCGTTAAGAATACCGAGAGTCGCATCGAGGCAACCGGTGGGGGCAGGGGGCAGGGGGCAGGGGGCAGGGGGCAGGGGTGGTGGGAGGTCACCGTTGGTGGCGGCGACCCTCAACGATTCTCGACTCCCACACGGCCGCAGGCAAGGTCAGCCGTATGCAGGGTCGGCCGGTACGGCGTTGCCCGGCCGGTTCGGCTCGGTTACATCTAGGGCGACGCGAACGCAGTCCCTGTTGCAGACCGAGTACCTGGAGCACACGATGACCAGCCGCATCCTCACTCACTCTCCCCGGCGGGACTCACTCTTGCTGGGCCTGGTGCTGGCCGCCCTCGTCACGTCTTCTGCCACCGCCGGTGACTGGCCCGGATTTCTGGGTCCACTTCGCAACGGGATCAGTTCCGAGACCGGTCTCCTGGACACGTTTCCCGCGACCGGTCCCAAGGTCGCCTGGCGAGTCGCCGCCGGCGTCGGCATGTCGGGGCTGGCCGTGGCCGATGGCCGCGTGGTGACGATGGTCGAATCGGCCGGGCAGCAGCAGGTGTGGGCGCTGGACTTTGCCACCGGCAAGGTGCTGTGGAAGTCGACCGTGGCCCGGGCCTATCGCAACGGCATGGGCAACGGAGCCCGGGCGACTCCGATGATCGCCGGTGACACCGTGGTGGCGTTTACCGGAGAGGGGGTGCTGGTGGTGATGGAGGCCAAGACCGGAGCGGTCCGTTGGAGTCGCAACGTGGTCAAGTCGCTCAAGGGGCAGGTGGCCGACTATGGCATGGCCTGCTCGCCGTTGGTCGTGGGCGAGATGGTGGTGGTGACACCGGGTGCTCCCGGTGCCGCTGTCGCCGCCTTTGGGCTGCAGGACGGCACCCAGATCTGGTCGGCCGCCGACGGCCCGGCCGGGTATTCGTCACCGGTACTGATGATGGCCGGAGGTCGATTGCAGGTGGTCGCTTTCCTGGGCGACCAGGCGGTGGGGCTGGATCCTGACCGGGGGACTCCGATCTGGAGGTATCCCTACAAGACCGACTACGACTGCAACATCGCCACCCCTCTGCTTCACAAGGGGCGTGTGTTTCTCTCGTCGGGAGAAAACCACGGCAGCGTGATGCTGGAACTCAAGAAGACCGGAACGGGACTGGCCCCCTCGGTCGCCTGGCAAACGCAGGGACCCCGTGCCGAGATGCGGAACGAATGGCAGACGTCGATCCTGCTGGGCGGATTCCTGTACGGGATGGACAACGTCGGCGGTGCCGGCCCGATCACTCACCTGGGCTGCCTCAACGCCGCCACCGGCAAGCTGGCCTGGAAGAAGACCCGCTTCGGTAAGGGCAACCTGATTGCCGCCGATGGCAAGCTGTGGATCAGCACCTTGAGAGGCGAACTGGTGCTGGTGGCCGCTTCGCCCAAGGGATTCCGCGAACTGGCTCGAGCCGAAGTACTCGGCCCGACCCGACAGGCTCCCTCGCTGGCGCACGGTAAGCTGCTGCTGCGGGACGACACCGAGATCGTCTGCCTGGACATCAAGAAGCCGACCGCCAGGTAGAGAACTCCGGGGCAGTTGACCAACCCTCAGGTCAACTCGTAGGAAGGCCAGTCGCAGATGCCAGCCGAACTACTCGATCGCGAGGAGTACGTCGAGCAGGCGTACTTCTTTCGCGCCTACCGCGATCGGCTCGCCGACGGGGTGCCGTCGCAGGAGATCCTCGCCCAGGTCCGCGAAGAACTGCTCAGTACCACGCGGCTGCCGGTGGCGCTGGAGGTGATCGAGGGCGAGTTGCTGTTGCGGGGTCAGCTGGTCGACGGGATGCAGCACCTGGGCCACTACTTCACTCCGTTCCAGATCTTCGTGATTGGTCAGTCCGAGGATGAGAAGGCGAGGTTCGACCAGTTCACGGCGCTGCACGTGCTTCAGAAGGAAGCCGAGTACCGGGCCGAGGAACCGACGCCGCAGGGTCTGTTCATCTATCACTTCGAGGCGATTTCGCGGAACCACCTGGGGTACGACCGGGGTCTCGAGGCGGTTGCCGCCGATCCGATCTACAGCGAGGACTTTCGCGACTGGATCCTGAAGATCCGGACCGAGCTGGGCACGATCGACTTTGCCGACATGATCTACGTCCGCAGCGAGCAGATGGTTGTCGACCAGCGACGCCGGCGGGCGGTCGACGACTGGCAGGCCGAGCACCCGATCCTGTTCGGTCTCAAGGAGGGCCGCATCGCCATGGCGAACCGGGGCAAGGACCCGCTGTACATGTTCGCCGCGTTGCAGCGGCAGCTGCACTACCCGCAGGTGCCAAGGACCAAGCGGGCCCAGGATGTCGAGTTGGAACCGGTGCTGGAACGTCGACTGCAGACGATCGAAAAACGGTTGCAGCTGGCCGAATCGGAACTCAAGGGCGGCGTCGATCTCGCGGAGTTCTACGCCAAGCCGGAGGACGGGCTGGATCCGCCAAATTCGTGAGGATTCTCAGCTTGAGGTGACTTGCCAGGGCTTTCACGAATTCGGCGACGCGGCGAGACCCGGGTGGGAGAGCGACGAGACGATGACCGGCGGTGATCTCGAGTTGCCCGGCCCCGAGATGCTCGAAGGGTATCTCTACGACTACCCGGCCTACTACGACCTGATCTTCGGCAGCGATTGTGCCGCGGAGTTATCGTTCTTCGAGGATTGCTTCGAGCAACTTGCCGGGCGGACGGTTCGGCGACTGTTCGAACCGGCGTGCGGCACCGGCCGGCTGCTGTACCGGCTGGCACGCTCGGGCTACACCGTCGCCGGCAACGATCTCAACCCTCACGCCGTCGCCTACTGCAACGCGAGGTTCCAACGGGCCGGCATGACGCCCTCGGCCAAAGTGGGCGACATGTCCAGTTTTCGAGTCCGAAAGAAGGTCGATGCTGCCTTCAATATGATCAACAGCGTTCGGCATCTCGTCAGCGAAACCACCGTGCGACGGCACCTGCAATGCGTTGCGGATGCGTTGGCCAGGGGAGGTCTCTACCTGCTGGGTCTGCACCTGACCCCGACACGCGGGCCACGGGACATGGGGGAATCGTGGACCGCCCGAAGGGGGCACCTGGCCATTGTCTCGAACCTGCAGAGCATCTCGATCGATCGACGGCGGCGAGTCGAGAGGTTCGAGATGACCTTTGACGTGTACACACCGACGCGGCATCGACGGATTGTCGAGATCCTGAGGTACCGCACCTACACCGTCCGCCAGATCCGGCAGTTGGTGGCTTCGGTGCCCCAGCTCGAGTGGATTGAGTCGTTTGATTTCGCCTACGACATCTCCCGATCGATCACCGTCGACGCCGAGACCGAGGACATCGTGCTGGTGCTGCGGAAGAGATAGGTCTTCAACGCATCCATGCTGATTGACCCGTTTCGGGATGCGGTCTTAGAATGGGTGTGTTGGGCATCCGCTCGAACGAGTGGTTCTCGATCCTGCCGCCGGTTGGCCGTCCCTTCCTCGACCGGCTCGATCCTCGCCGTTTCCATCCCACTTTAGCCAGGTAGAAGACCGCCATGCGACTGGTCTGTTTCGCCTGCGCTGTGCTGTTGGCCGCGTCGTCCGCCGTTGCCGCTGATGGCCTGGTGGTGCGTCCCGGTGTGGTGAGACTGGGGTCGCCTGAGGACACGGTGCAGGTGCTGGTTGAGACACAACGTGGTGATCGGGTCGTGGACCGGTCGCGAGACGCCAGGTGGTCGGTGGCCGACCCGGCAATTGCCCGTGTGGACCAGACCGGCCTGGTGAAACCGGTGGCCGATGGCCGCACGCAGCTCCGGATCACCGATGGCCAGGCGACGCGGTCGATCGACGTCCAGGTCACCGGCGTGTCCAACCCCGTTCCGCTCTCGTTCCGTGACGACGTGATCCCGATCCTCAGCAAGGCCCGCTGCAACTCGGGCGGGTGCCACGGCAAGGCCGAGGGGCAAAACGGATTCAAGCTGAGCGTTTTCGGGTTCGATCCCGAGGCGGACCACGCGGCTCTGGCGAAGGAAAAACGGGGTGGCCGGGTCTCACCGGCTGTACCCGACGGCAGCCTGTTGCTGACCAAGGGCGCCGCCACGGTGCCTCATGGTGGAGGCCGAAAGCTGGTACCGGGCGGATATCGCTACCGCCGCCTGCAGCGGTGGATTGCCGAGGGGGCCCAATTTGACGTGAAAGGCCGGGTCTGTACCTCGATCCAGGTCGACCCGCCGCTCCGACTGCTCGATGCCGGACAGCAGCAGCAACTCCGAGTAACCGCCACCGACGCCAAGGGCCAGACCTGGTGTGTGACGGCTGAGGCGGAATATGAGTCCAACAATGAGGTGATCGCCGGCGTCGATCACCGTGGGTTGGTCGTCTCGACAGAGGTGCCCGGCGAAGCGGCGATCCTGGTGAGGTACATGGGCCAGGTGGCCGTCAGCCGCATCACGCGGCCCCAGCAGGGTGTCGTCTTCAAGCGACCCGCGGAGCACAACTTCATCGACAAGCACGTCTGGGACCGTCTGGCGGAATTGGGGATTCCTCCCAGTGATCTCGCCGACGATGCCACCTTCCTGCGACGTGCCCACCTGGACGCGATCGGCACGCTGCCAACTCCGCAAACGGTGCGGGCCTTCCTGGCAGATAAGACCCCGGGCAAGCGAGATGCACTGGTGGCGCGGTTGCTCGAGCGGGACGAGTACGCCGACTACTGGGCGATGAAGTGGGCCGACGTGCTGAAGGTCGACAACCAGAAACTGACGCCCCAGGTGACGGTGGCCGTCACGCGATGGTTGCGGCGGCAGATGGCCGACAACGTGCCGTACGACCGGTTTGTCAACGAGATCCTGACCGTGAGGGGAACGACAAAGGACGAGACCCCGGCGGCGATCTACCTGTCGCTGGTTTCTCCCGAGGAACTTGCTCGTTCGTTCAGCCAGCTCTTCCTGGGCGTGCGGATTGCCTGTGCGCACTGCCATCATCACCCCTTCGAGAAGTGGGGTCAGAAGGACTACTTTGCACTCGCCGGGTTCTTCACCGGCGTCAATCGGAAGGGGGCTCCCGGTGGTGCCCAGAAAATCCTCGACGTCCCCGGTTCCGATCTCAAGCACCCCCGCAGCGGTGAACTGGTGCCGACGGCCGGCCTGGGCAGCGATCCGATCACGCTCAAGGATCCCATCGGACGACGGCAGGCACTGTCCCACTGGATGACCTCGCCCCAGAACCCCTTCTTCGCTCGCACCATTGCCAACCGCCTGTGGGCTCACTATTTCGGTCGCGGGTTGGTCGAGCCAATCGACGACCACCGCGCGACCAACCCCGCCTCGAACGAAAAACTGCTCGACGCACTGGCCGCCCATCTCCGCGCCAAGAACTACGACCTCAAGGCCTTCACTCGCACCCTGCTCGGCTCGCGGGCCTACCAGCTCTCAAGTTCCACCCTTCCCGACAACACGCTCGACGACCAGAACTACTCGCACGCCTCGCACAAGGCGTTGCCCGCCGAGGTGCTGCTCGACGCGATCTGCCAGTCGACGGGTGTACCCGAGCAGTTCAACGGGTGGCCGCGGGGTTCACGGGCGATCGAGATCTGGGACAACCGCCTGCCGTCGTACTTCTTCCAGATCTTCGGTCGTCCTCAACGGGTCAGTGTCTGCGAGTGCGAACGGGGCAACGAGCCGAGTATCGCCCAGGCCCTGCACCTGATGAATTCGCCCGAGTCCTTCCACAAGATCCGGCATCGTGACGGGCGGGCCGCCCGGCTGGCCGCCGCGGAGTTGACCGACAACCAGGTGCTCGACGAGCTGTTCCTGGCGACGCTGTCACGGCTGCCGACGCCGCGCGAGAGGACACTGCTGGCGGTGGCATTTCAGGAATCGGTCGGGAAGAGACGTGAGGCGGTCGAGGACGTCCTGTGGACGCTCTTGAATACCAAGGAGTTCCTGTACAATCACTAGGCCCACGAGGTCGATGAACTAGACTGGCAGAACTGGCTGGTCAGCAATCGAGGTGAATGATGTTGAGTCTTTCGCTGGGACGCTCGCACGGCGGCTTTTGCGACGGGATGTCGCGCCGCAACATGCTCCGACTGGGTGGCACCGGTGCGATGGCGGGACTATCGCTGCCGACGCTGTTGGAACTGGAAGCCAAGGCGGCCTCGGGCCGCGGTGCCCAGGCCAAGTCGGTCATCATGATCTTCCTCGAAGGCGGTCCCAGCCACATCGACATGTGGGACCTGAAGCCCGACGCCCCCAAGGAGATCCGCGGCACCTTCGATCCGATCTCGACCAATGTCCCGGGCACCCAGATCGGTAACATCCTGCCGCAATGTGCCAGGATCACCGACAAGTTCACGATCCTGCGGTCACACAGCCACCGCGACAACGGGCACCAGACCGGTCGCCACTGGTGCCTGACCGGCCGCCGGCCGACCTTCGGCGATGGCCAGGCCAACTCGACCCCGTTCAACGACCTCTATCCCTCGATCGGCTCGATGATCTCCCGCGAACTCGGCCACACCGGCGACGTGCCTCCCTACATCTGTGTCCCCGAGCCGATGGGACCCGGAGGACCGGGCTTCTTCGGAGCCAAGTACGCTCCGTTTGTGATCGAGACCGACCCGGTGCAGCCGGACTTCCAGGTCCGCGACCTGAACCTCGCCGCCGGCACCAGCCGACGCCGTTTTGACCTGCGTCGGCGGTTGCTGTCGGGTGTCGAGAAGCTGGCCGAGGGTCGAACGGGCCGCGGCCGTGCGGCGTCAATGTCGACCTATTACGAAAAAGCACTCGAACTGGTCACCTCGCCCGGAGCCCGCCGCGCGTTCGACATGAATTCGGAGAACCCCAAGCTACGTGCCCGCTACGGGCTGACCTCCCTCGGCCAATGCTGCCTGCTGAGTCGTCGGCTGGTCGAGGCCGGATGCCGGTTCGTGGGAATCAGCCACGGCAGTTGGGACACTCATGTCGACAATTTCACCAGTCACGAAAAGGCCCTGGTGCCTCACGCCGACGCCGCGGTCGCCACGCTGTTGAGCGATCTCGAAGATCGTGGGCTGCTCGATGAGACCCTGGTGATCATGTGGGGCGAGATGGGGCGGACGCCCAAGATCAATGCCAACGCCGGGCGGGATCACTGGTCGCAGTGCCAGAGCGTGATCCTGGCCGGTGGCGGGATCAAGAGCGGTGCGGTCGTCGGAGCCTCGGACGCGAAGGCCATGTTCCCGACCACCACGCCGGTGGGCATCCAGGACCTGATGCGGACGATCCTGGGCCAGCTGGGCATTGACGCCGATCGCCAGTATCTGACGCCGCTGGGCCGACCGGTGCCCCTGGTCACCGGCGGGAAGTTCGTCGACGAACTGGTCTAGGGTGTCGCCGGCGACTTCCCGAGCAACGGTGCACTCATGCGGCCCAACTCCCTGTTGACCCGAGTCGTCCTCGCCACCGCCTGCACTCTGATCCTCCTCGATTCGTCTCTTCCAGCCCAGGCCCCGGGCGTCGGCCACACCTTCCCTGCCGGGGCCCCGGCAGGCTCGACCGTCCAGGTCCAGCTGGGCGGCTACGACTTCACTCCCGACGTCGATTTCTTCCTGCACCAGCCCGGTGCCACCCTAAAGACGACCGGCCCGCTGGGCCGACTGCTGGTGGCCCCTCCTCCCTACTGGTTCGGTCCCAAGGGGCGGACCACCGCCTTCAAGATCCCTCGGGAACTGACCGCCACGTTCACCGTGCCGAAGGACCTGCCCCGCGGACCCATCCACTGGCAGGTCGCCAATGCCAACGGCGCCTCGGGCACCGCGGTCTTCTTCGTCGGTGACGGTCTGGAGGTTCTCGAGTCGCGCCGTCAATCCGAAGCCCAGCCACTCGATCAACTGCCCGTCACCGTCAACGGCCGACTCTCGCGGATCACCGAGGTCGATCTCTACACCCTGACGGCCACCACCGATGGCTGTCTGACCGCCGACCTCTATGCGCGTCGCCTGGGAGCCAACTTCAACGGGACGCTGAAGGTCCGAGACGCCCGGGGGACGCTGCTGGCCGACGTGATCGACACCCGAGGTGAGGATTGCGCTGCCACGGTGTCGGTCCGCAAGGGGCAACGCTACACCGTGGAAGTGGCCGACCTGGACCACCGCGGCCACCGCTCGTTCGTCTATCGACTCGAACTGACCCCCGGACCTCGCGTGGTGACCAGCCTGCCCAGCGGCGGCAAGCCCGGCACAACCGCCCCGGTGACGTTCATCGGATACGGGGTCAAGACCGGCGCGGCTCGCCTCGAAAGCGTGATCAGCCAGGTGACGTTTCCCGCCGACAAGTCAGGCCGCGGCTGGTTTGACTATCGACTCGAGACGCCGTTCGGCCGGACTCCCCCGGTGGCACTGCCCCTGGGTGACCTGGTCGAAAAAGTGGAACCGGCCAGCGGAGGCGATCGTACGCTGGCCCCAGGTACCGCCGTCACCGGATCGCTGGCCAAACCCGACGAGGTCGACGAGTACACCCTGACGGCCAAGGCCGGGCAGTTGATCCGGCTCGAAGCGGTGTCGACACAGATCGGCACGCGGCTCGATCCCGTACTACGTGTCCTGGACGACAAGGACAAGCAACTGGCGATCAACGATGACTTCGGCGGGACACTCGACGCAGGGCTCGACTTCAAGGCCCCAACCGACGGGACCTACCGCGTGCGGGTGCACAACGGCACCGGTCAAGCCGGCCGACTCGACTCGGTCTACCGCCTGACCGCCGTCGTTCCCCTGCCCGGATTTGCACTCTCGATGCCCCAGTCCTTCGTCGCCCCCGTGGGCGGTAAGGCCCCCCTGACCCTCTCGTGCACCCGCACGGGAGGCTTCAATGAGGAGATCGTCATCAAGCTGGCCGGCCTTCCCGAGGGGGTCAAGGTGCCCGCGGAGATCAAGATTGCCAAGGGGAAGCCGTCGGTGAAGTTCGACGTCGAGGTGGCAGCAACGTCGGGCACCGATGTCGCGTTTCTCACGGCAACCGGCAGCTCGATGATCGGCAAGAAACTGATCAGCGTGACCGCCCGCAGCAGTTTCTCGGGCAACCTGGTTACTCGACAGGCCACCGCCCGCTTCGACAGCCGCTTGCTGTTGGTCCGCACACTCACCTCGCCCGTGACACTCGAGCTGATCGACCGCAACCGACAGCGTCCGGTGCACCGGGGCACGACCTATCCGGCCGATTTCATCGTGAAGCGGGACAAGGGCTACACGGGGGCGATTCGTATGCGGATGGCAGCCACGCAACAGCGGCGGGTCCAGGGGATGCGCGGTCCGGTGGTGCCGGTTCCGGCGGGGGCCTCGCAGGTGCAGTACCCGTGTTTCATGCCCGAGTGGCTCGAGACCGATCGCACCACGCGGATGATCATCCACTCGGTGGCCATCGTCGCCGACGCCAAGGGCCGCAAACGCCACATCATCAAGGCGTCGACCGGCAGCATCACGATGATCCTGGAAGGCGCGTTGATGAAGCTGGCCCACCGGGCCGGCGAATTGACCGTCTCGCCTGGCGGCAGCTTCGAAATACCCGTCTCGGTCGCACGTTCGGCCAAGCTCCAGGAAACCACCGTCGTCCGCATCGAGCCTCCCGAAGGACTCGAGGGTTTGATCACGGCTCAGCCGCTGACGCTCAAACCGGGCCAGGCAAGCGGCACGCTGAAGGTGATGACCCTGCCCGATGCCAAGCTGAGCGGTGACTGGGAAATCAAGCTGGTGGCGACCGCCCTGCAGGATGGTCGCTGGCCGGCGGTTTCAATCACGCTGGTCCCAGTCCGATTCCAGGCCGCCACACCATGACACTCACCCGCCGAGATTTTCTCACCGACACCGCAGCCACCGCAGCCACCGCAGCCACCGCCATGGGGCTCGGCCTGCTGTCGCCGGGGCTGCGGAACCGTGTCGAGGCTGCCGACGCCCGCAAGTTGAGAATCACCGGGATCGAGTGGGACCAGATCCTGGTGCCCTACCAGGCCTTCAACAGCCAGGCGCTGTTCCGGTACCACGGTGTGAGCCTGCAGCTGCGGACGATCTTCCGCGTCAGGACCAATTCCGACCTGGTCGGCCTGGGCGAGTCGTGGGGGGCTGCGTCGATGACCGACAAGGAGATGTCGCGGTACGTCGGGACCAGCCCGTTCCAGTGGCTGGGGGATCGCCGGCACCTGTTCCTGAACATGGCGCTGTATGACCTGATGGGCAAGTCGCTGGGCCTGCCGTCCTGGCGGCTGATCGGTCCGAAGGTCCGCGACCGGATCCCGGTGGCGGCCTGGACGGTGTCGCGATCGGGTGATGAGCTGGCCGAGGAGATCCGACAGGCGGCCGGGCGAGGATATCGCTGGCTGAAGTACCATATCGACCAGGTGCACAACGTCATCGACCAGGCCCGGGCGATGCAGAAGGTCGCCCCGCGCGGATTCCGCGTGCAACTCGATTTCAACGCCAACGCCGCCTACAAGGACATCTCCCCCATCCTCAAGGAACTCGGCAAGTTCCCGGTGATCGGCCGGATCGAGGATCCGATTGCCACGGCCGATCGCGACGGGTACCGCAAGCTGATTGCCGAGTCGGACATCGAGCTGTTGATCCACCACGGCCCGGTCAACTACCTGGTCGACAAGGCCTGTGACGGCTACATGGCCGGACACGCCCCGATCGGCCAGGCGATCAAGGTGGCCGGCGTGTCCGAGGAGTCGGGGCTACCATTCATGCTGCAGCAGGCAGGTGGCCAGATCAACCAGGCCTTCCTGGCTCACGAGGTAGCTGTCTTCCCCAGTGCCACGATTGATCACGTCAACCTGGCCCACCTGTGGGCCGACGACGTCACCACCACGCGGGCCAAGGTGACCAACGGCACGATCCCCGTCCCTCGCGGCCCGGGGCTTGGCCTGATTCTCGATCCCGAAAAGCTAGAAAAGTACAAGAAGGCTCCTCGGCCCACGTACCAGCCGTTCCTGGTCAAGATCACCTACCGTGGCGTGATCATCATCGTTCGCCACGACGCCCACCGGCCCGAGCGGACCGACAGCCTGAGGTTCCTGGGCCGTTTGTTGAAGGGTCAACTGGGGAACGACCCGATCCCGGGCCCGCGTCCCGGATACGCCAACCGCGTGACCTGCCAGTTCCTGGACAAGAAGAACTGTGTCGATTTCGACCAGTTCTGGAAGGCCACCGAGCGGGGTGCCCTGCTGATGGATCCGCCGGGCCGCTGAGGCCGCTAGCCTAGCGTCGACGCAGCCGGTTGCCCCAGCTCGCCAGGCGTTCGGCCTGGGATGCCTGCAGCACGCTGAAGGCGAACAGGACCAGCGCCGCGGCGATCACCAGCAGCGTTGTCTTCAGCATCTCGTTCCCGGCCAGCGCGGCGACCGCCGGCCGCATCGCCCATCCGTAGGGCGAATCGGACCGCCTCGCAGACAGACCCTGCACCGGAGCCAGCCGCAGCGACTCATCCACCTTCAACCGGTTCTCACCGGGCACCGCGTCCTGCAGATCCAGCCGGGCCAACTCGGTCGCGTAGCCCGGCTCACTCCTCAACGTGTCCCGAACCTGCTCGAGGTATTCGATCCGCTCCTCCAGCCGTGTCTGCGCGGCACGGTTCTGTGACTCGAGTTCGGCAAGGTCGCCCAGCGTGAGCCAACCGGGGGCAAGAGTGACGAGCCCGTAGAGGCCGGTGGCGGCGACGAGCGTCAACCAGAAGGCCAGCGTGATCCGCCGGGCCGGTGTGATGTCGAGACGAGTCAACTGTCGGGCGTCTCCTGGGAGTGGGTTGCTACGCGGTCGACTAGATCGTGCCACCATAGACGGCGTTGCTGCCGAGCAGCTCTTCGATCCGCAGCAACTGGTTGTACTTGCAGATACGATCGGTCCGGCTGGCCGAGCCGGTCTTGATCTGTCCGGTGTCCAGCGCGACGGCCAGGTCGGCGATCGTCGTGTCTTCGGTCTCGCCGGAGCGGTGGCTGATCACCGCCGTGTAGCCGTTCTTGTTGGCCAGCTTCACCGCCTCGATCGTCTCGGTCAGCGTGCCGATCTGGTTCACCTTGACCAGGATGCTGTTGCCGACACCCTTCTCGATCCCATCGGCCAGACGCTTGACGTTGGTGACGAACAGGTCGTCACCAACCAGTTGGCAGCGGTCGCCAATCGCGTCGGTCAGCAGCTTCCAGGTGTCCCAGTCGTCTTCTGAGCAGCCGTCTTCGATCGAGCAGATCGGGTACTTGTCGACCCAATCGGTGAGCAGTTCGACGATCGCCTCGGGATCGATATCCTCGCCGTCGAGGCGGTAGACGCCCTTGTCGGTGTCGTAGAACTCAGTCGCGGCACAATCCAGTGCGATCTGGACCTGGCCGCCGGGCTCGTAACCGGCTCGCTCGATCGCTTCAAGAATCGCCGTGATGGCCGCCTCGTTGCTCTCCAGGTTCGGAGCAAACCCGCCCTCGTCTCCGACGGCGGTGTTGAGTCCCTGTGCGGAGAGGACCTGCTTGAGGTTATGAAAGATCTCGACCCCGCACCTGAGCGCCTCGCTGAAACTCTCGAACCCCAGCGGCATCACCATGAACTCCTGGATGTCGATCGAGTTGTCGGCGTGTTCTCCGCCGTTGATGATGTTCATCATCGGTGCCGGCAACCGGTTGGCTCCGGCTCCACCGAGGTACCGGAACAGCGGCAGGTACGAGCTGCGGGCTGCCGCGTGTGCCGACGCGAGTGAGCAGGCGAGGATCGCGTTGGCTCCGAGGTTCGACTTGTTCTCGGTGCCATCCAGTTCGAGCATCCTGCGGTCGATTTCGATCTGGTTGGTCACGTCGAGATCGATCAGCACATCGACGAGGCGGCTGTTGACGTTGTCGACGGCCTGGCGGACACCCTTGCCGAGGTAGCGGCTCTCGGCGTCGGCATCGCGGAGTTCATGAGCCTCGTGCTGACCGGTGCTGGCACCACTGGGCACCGCCGCCCGACCCACCACGCCCTCTTCGGTCGTGATGTCCACTTCGACGGTCGGATTTCCGCGGCTGTCGAGGATTTCGCGGGCGCGGACGGCCGTGATTGCTGTACTCATCGCGTGCTTTCCTGCTTGGTGGCGTCTGCGGTTCCGTTGTAGCAGGTGAAGTGGGGTGCATCCACGACGCGACGCGACGCCCGCGTCTCGAGAGTATCGACCGGTCCGGGGGCGTGGCATCATCGGCTGGCCCGTCGCCCTCTCAAGCGGCGCTGCCGGTGAATCCGGCAGGAACGGACACGTCGCCGCAGGGGGTCGGACCCTGTAGAATGGGGCCTGCTGACACGTGACGGGATGAATGCAATGAGCCGAGTGCTCGAACCGATGGACACTCAATTGACGTCGATCCAACCCGGTGGCGGGTTGGTGATCCGTCTCGAGCTGGCCTGGGGCGTGCTGCGACGGCTGTGGCTGAAGACCTTTCGACGTGGCTACGTGAAGCGGATGGCAGACCTGCGGCAGGGTGAAGGCAACCCGTGTCCCCACGAGGTGCTCGACCCACGCGACCTGAAGTTTCATCGCAACCAGCCCGGTTACTGGTGGCGACCCGAGCACGACCCCTTCGCCTGGCGTGACCGGTTGCCGTTTGTTCGAGTCGGCCTGGCCGAGTTGATGGTCTTTTCGGCAATGACCTGGGGCCCCGCGGTGGGGATGGCCGGGTGGCTGATCTCGGGTCGATCTCTCCCACCGGCCTGCTGTCCCGACTGGGTCGGCTGGATCTGTGTGGCGTTGCTGGCCGGGGTGGGCCTGATCATCGCCTGGTTCTTCCGCAACCCGAACCGCCTGCCGCCGGATGACCCCGACGCAGTACTCTCGCCGGCCGACGGCAAGGTGGTGGAGATCCGCGAGATCGAGCACGAGGAGTACATCGGCGGCCCGGCGGTGCAGATCGGCATCTTCCTGTCTCTGTTCAACGTCCACGTCAATCGCAGCCCTCGCCCGGCCCGGGTTATCGGCCTCAGCTACCGCCGCGGCAAGTTTCTCAACGCCGGACGACCCGAGGCGTCTCAGGAGAACGAACAGTTGGCGGTGCGGCTCGAGGAGACCGATGGAAGCGAGCGGCCGCTGATCGTGCGGCAAATCACCGGGCTGATCGCTCGGCGGATCGTCTGCTGGTTGAAGCCCGGTGACACGTTGTCCTCGGGTGAGGTGTTTGGGATGATCAAGTTGGGGTCGAGGACCGAGCTGGTGT
>Ga0310123_10000354_pt1 | contig 41553 bp, 42 predicted proteins | sample CB6_AW_1057_MG_FD_203505 | JGI IMG/M metagenome (GOLD analysis project Ga0310123, IMG submission 203505) | Marine microbial communities from Western Arctic Ocean, Canada - CB6_AW_1057 | ecosystem: Environmental > Aquatic > Marine > Oceanic | place: Canada: Western Arctic Ocean | collected... | reverse complement strand
GGCCGCTTTCGTGGCGCTGCTCGGGGACGCCGGCGTCCGGATCGGCTGAGGGTGCAGAACGCCGAGCTGGCCGCCGCGCTGGACGACGTTGCCGACCTGCTCGAGCTGCGCGGGGCGAATCGCTTCCAGATCCGTGCGTACCGCACGGCCGCCCGCACGGTGGAGAGCCTGTCGAAGAGCGTCGCGGCGATGATTCGCGGGGGAGAGAACCCTGCCACCCTCCCCGGCATCGGGCCACGCATCGCCGACCACCTGCGCGAGCTGGTCGAGACCGGCACTCTCGCCGCCCTTGAGGAGCCGGGGCGGAGCTTCCCGCGCGGGCTCCTCGAGCTCACCAAGATCCGGGGGCTCGGACCGCGCAAGGCCGCCGCGCTCGAGCGCTGACGCGAGGCGGGACTCGTCTCGAGCGAGCAGGCGGAGGCGCTCCGCGCCGAGGCGCACGCGGGTGGCCGCAGAGGATTCCAGTACGTGCTCGCGGCGACCGGTGGGGTGATCGTGCTGATCGCGGCGGGCATGCTCGCCGACTGGGCCTGGCCGCACCTGTGCGCCGCCTGGTATTTTGAGGTGGACCGCGGCGGAGTGCTCGGCGCCGTGGGGGCGCTCGCCGCGACCGCGGCTCTCCTCATTCTGGCTCTCCGCGCGGCTGGAGCGCTCCCCTTCCGCACCCCCCTCCGAGCATGGTGACGCGGCCGCCGCCCGACTCTAGCTTCCGCGTCGCGAAGCACCGATCACGACACGACCAATGGCAGCTCTGGAGGAGACCCGATGCTGGGCATCGATCTGAGCGGCAAGCGCGCGTTCGTGGCCGGGGTCGGCGACGATCGCGGGTACGGTTGGGCGATCGTCAAGGCGCTGGCCGCCGCGGGCGCGCGCGTGTGCGTCGGCACCTGGCCCCCGGTGCTCAGGATCTTCCGGAAGAGCCTGGAGCGCGGGAAGCTCGACCTCGTCCTTCCCGGAGGCGGCGAGCTCGCGATCGAGCGGGTCTATCCGCTGGATGCAGCCTACGACACTCCGGCGGACGTGCCCGCCGAGGTGCGCGAGGACAAGCGCTACAGGGAGCTCGACGCCTTCACGGTCCAGGAGGTAGCAGACCGGCTCCGACAGGACTTCGGCGAGCCCTGCCTCGACGTTCTCGTGCACTCGCTGGCGAACGGGCCGGAGGTGCAGAAGGCTCTGGTCGACACGAGTCGCGCCGGTTACCTCGCGGCGCTCTCGGCGAGCGCCTACTCCCTGGTAAGCCTGGCCCAGCGCATGGGGCCGCTCGTGCGGCGCAGCGGCGCCGTGGTCTCGCTCAGCTACCTGGCCGCCGAGCGCGTGATTCCCGGATACGGCGGCGGGATGAGCTCCGCTAAGGCGGCCCTCGAGAGCGACACCCGCACCCTCGCTTTCGAGGCGGGGCGGCGCTGGGGGGTGCGGGTGAACACGATCAGCGCGGGACCGCTGGCGAGCCGCGCCGCGAAGGCGATCGGGCAGATCGACCGGATGGTCGAGTACTACGAGGAGAACTCGGCGCTGGGAGGGGTGAACCAGGCGACGGACGTCGCGTACGCCGCGGCCTTCCTGTGCTCGCCGCTCGCGGGCGGCATCACGGGCGAGACGCTCCACGTCGACAACGGCTACCACGCGATGGGGATGGTCGCGCAGCCGTACCTTGTGCCGACATCTGCGCCGACATCCGGGGCGGAATGATCGATCGACTGAGCACTCCTCCCTTCGGCGAGCGGCTTCCGCACGTCGTCGTTCCTCCCCCGGGGCCGCGCTCGCGCTCGCTCGCGGGCCGGCTGCGTGCCGTCGAGTCGCGCAATGTCACCTTCGTGGGCGAGCGCTTCCCCGTGTTCTGGGACGCGGCGCGGGGCGCCAACGTCCGCGACGTGGACGGCAATGAGTACCTGGATCTCTCGGCCGCCTTCGGCGTCGCGCTGGCCGGACACGCCCATCCGCGTATCACCGAGCGGGTCGCCGCGCAGGCGGCCGTGCTCATGCACGGGATGGGCGACGTGCACCCGCCGGCCCTCAAGCTCGAATTGCTCGAACGGCTGACGGCGCTCGCGCCATGGCCGGACGCGCAGGCGGTCCTCGCCACATCGGGCTCGGAGGCGGTCGAGATCGCGCTCAAGACCGCCCTGCTCGCCACCGGGCGCGCCGGTGTGCTGGCGTTCTCCGGCGGCTATCACGGGCTCACCGCCGGAGCGCTCGCCGCGACCGATCGCGAGCTCTTCCGCCGACCCTTCGAGCGCAGGTTGTACGGCGGGGTGACCCGCGTCCGGTTCCCTACCGAGCGCGACAAGCCGGCTGTGGCGGAGGCGGCGCTCGAGCAGGTCGAGCGGGCGCTCGCGCGCCGCTCGGGGGGCGATCCGGTGGGCGCCGTGGTGGTCGAGCCCATCCAGGGACGGGCGGGGGTACGCGTCCCGCCTCCCGGATTCCTCGCTGCCGTGGCGGAGAAGGCGCGCGCGGCGGGCGCGCTGCTCGTGTGCGACGAGGTGCTGACCGGCTTCGGGCGCACTGGCAAGCTGTTCGCACACGAGCACCACGGCGTCGTGCCGGACCTGCTGTGCGTGGGCAAGGCGTTCGGGGGTGGGATGCCGATCTCCGCGTGCCTCGCGCCAGGACGCTTCATGGACGCCTGGCCTCCGTCCGAGGGCGAGGCGATCCACACGAGCACCTTTCTCGGACATCCGGTCGCGTGCGTCGCCGCGCTCGCCTTCCTGGACGTGCTGGCCGACGAGCGGCTGGTCGAGCGCGCGCACGCTCTGGGGGAGCTGCTCCGCGCGGGTCTCGCCTCCGGCCTCCAGAGAGTGGACGAGATCGTCGAGGTGCGTGGTCGCGGCCTGCTTATCGGGGTGGAACTGGCCGCCTCGGGATCTGCGGTCGCGCTCGCTGAGCGTGCGCTCCGCGCGGGGCTGATCGTGCTCCCGGCGGGCGACCGGGGCGAGGTGCTCCAGCTGACCCCGCCCGCGGTGCTCACCGAGGCGCAGGTGGACCACACGGTGGACGCGCTGGTCGAGCGGATCTGCCTGTGGACGGAGGAGCGGTGAGCGAACCGGCCGCCGTCGCGTGCCCCGACTGGCGTGCCGTGCTCTTCGACCTGGACGGGACCCTCGCGGACACGGTCCCGCTCATCCTGCGCTGCTACCGGCATACCATGCGCACGCATCGCGGGCGCGAGCTTCCGGACGAGCTGTGGGTGAGAAACATCGGCAGGCCGCTGCGCGCGAGCATGGCCGAGCTCGCGGCGGATCTCGACGAGGCTGAGCGAATGGTCGCCACCTACGTGGCCTTCCAGCGCACGGTGCACGACGAGATGGTGTGCGGCTTCCCGGGCGCGACCGACGCGCTCGCGGCGCTGCGCACCCGTGGGGTTCGGGTGGGCGTGGTCACCAGCAAGAGCCGGGAGATGGCGGTCCGCACGCTCGCGCGCTGCGGGCTCACCGATCTGCTGGACGTGCTCGTCACCGCGGACGACGTGCGCGCTGGGAAGCCCGACCCGGAGCCGGTGCGCCGGGCGCTCACGGAGCTCGAGCTGGCTCAGGACGTTGCCGACGTGCTGGCCGAGGTGCTGTTCGTGGGCGACTCGCCGCACGACCTGGTCGCGGGGCGAGAGGCCGGGGTGCGCACCGCGGCCGTCCGGTGGGGGCCCTTCCCCGCGGAAGTGCTGGCGGAGGCGGAGCCGAATCACTGGATCTCGGAGTGGCAGGAGCTGGTCGCGCTCCGGCCCTGACTTCCGCCCTCGGGAGCCCACTCCGGGGCTCAGGAGGCGGCCAATCCCAAGCAGGATCTGGGGTTGAAGCGCCGCACCGCCGTCGGTAAGTTTTTTGTCCTGCCCCGTCGCGGGGTTTTCGTCCTGCCCCCTCGCGGGGCAGGAGTTCTGCGCCCCCATCGTCTAGTGGCCTAGGATCTCTGGTTCTCAGCCAGAAGACCGGGGTTCGATTCCCCGTGGGGGTATCCGTCGGCCGGGCGGAATGAATGGCCCGCGCTCCGGCGCGGGTTCTTCGTCTCGAGGTTGGTCGCTTAGCTCAGTCGGTAGAGCACCACGCTCACATCGTGGGGGTCGCTGGTTCGAGTCCAGCAGCGACCATGAGGAAAGTGAAGCGCTGCAGGGACTTGGTCGTTCTGCCAACTCCCTCAGCTCTCGGGTCGCGACACGACTGTCGATGTTGTTGAACGTGCGGTAAACCTCGTTCGACAGCACGCCAGGGCGGCGGCGTCCGTGGGCGTGAGGTCCCCGCGTCGGAGCTCTCCGTCGAGGGCGCGGTGGATTCGGTCGTTCATGGTTTCCGTACGTAAAGGCCGACAGGATCCTGGGTCCGCTTCCAAGTCGATTGGCGGGTGCCGAGCGTCACATACCTGCTCGGCGGATATCTGGCAGGGGCGGCAGCTGTGGGATTTGCTCGTGAACCGGGACGGCCGCGTTCGCGGAGGGGAGCGGCACCCCGGACGGATCAGCGGTCGCCCGGCTCCAATCCCCCGATCCGGTGCCGCCAGCGCTCGTCTTCCGGCACGTCGTGTGGCCGGTACAGGATTACCTCCGCCCGCTCCAGGGTGATCAGTCCTCCGTCGATCATCTCGTCCAGATCGGGAAGGGCCTCCCGGATCTTCGCGTCCGTGGCCACCACCTCGACGACGACCGGGAGATCGTAGGGAGAGACGGAGTACCTTCTCGGTGTGCAGCCGGCTATGCGCGCCGAAGCCCGCGATCCCGCGCGACACGGTCGCTCCAGGGAAATCGTGGCCTCTGAAGTAGTCCACCAGCGCCTGAAAGAGGGGCTCCTGCGGCGGGGACCGCCCCGGCACTTGTCGCGCTCGCCGACGAAGATGCGCATCAGCGTCTGCTCGCCCCTGAAGCCGTGCGGCATGCTCAACTCCTTCCCAGAGCGAGTGCCCCGACGTGCAGGCCGAGGAAGGCGGCGGCCATGCTCATCAGGACGCTGCCGAGCACGTACGCGGAGAGCGCGCCCCACTCCCCGTCCTGCAGCAGGTGGACGCTCTCGTAGCTGAAGGTCGAGAAGGTCGTGTATCCGCCCAGGAGGCCGATCCCGACGAAGGCCCGCCATTCCGGTGCGACCGCGGTGCCCTCGAGGAATCCGTAGGCAAGACCCAAGAGGAGCGAGCCGGTGACGTTGATGGTCAGCGTCCCCACAGGAAACTGCCCTCCGGAGAGCGCCTGGACCCAGCCTCCAAGCGCGTAGCGGGCGAGGCCGCCGATGCCCGCCCCGAGGAAGACGACCAGGGGGACGGTCATGCAGCCGCGCCCCGGCCGCCCAGGAACTCCTCGATCGCGGCGGCTACCTCGGCGGGCGCGTCCTCCTGCACGTAGTGGCGCGCGTCGATGCGCCGGACGGCGACGTCACGGAAATCCGCGCGGAAGCGCTCGATGAAGCGGGACGGGAACGCGAGGTCGCGCACCCCCCACGGCAGCAGCAGAGGCGTGCGCCCGAGCAGCCGCGGCACCGCGTACGCGATCTCGCCCAGCCAGAACGAGGCCCGGGTGATCTGGCCTGGCAGGACGGCCACCCCGGCGCGGCTCGAAGGTGTGGAGAGCGGCCCCCGGTAGTGGCGCATCACCTCCTCCGGGAGGCGGGTGCGTGCACCGCGCGGGAGGATGCGCTCGACGAACAGATTGCGCCGCACGATGAGCGCCTGGAGCGGAGCGGAGGACATCACCCGGCTGAAGGTCCGCAACCGCCAGGCGTGCGCCGGCCAGTACCAGCTGTTCGCCATCACCAACGCGCGCACGCGCTCGGGGTGGTCGAGCGCGCAGCGCATCCCGATCGGGCCGCCCCAGTCGTGTCCCATCACGGTGAGTCCGCGGAGATCGAGCTCGCGCACCAGCTCGCCCACCACGGTCGCGTGCTCGGGCGGCGTGTAGCCGTAGCCGGGCGGATGGTCGGAGAGACCGAAGCCCGGGTAATCGACCGCGACGCAGCGGAAGCGGCGCCTGAGCCACGTCACGATTCCGCGATAGAGGAAGCTCCAAGTGGGATTGCCGTGCAGAAACAGGATCGGAGGCCCCTCGCCCTCGTCGATGTAGTGCACGCGCCCGACCGATGCGTCGAGCCAGCGTGACCGGAAGGGATAGAGTGCCGGATCCGGCCGGAAGGAAGGATGGGTCACATGCGCCTGTACCCAGCGGGCGACGGCAGGAGCCGCGGCGGCGCGGAAGTGCTTGACCCGCACGGGGTTCGCGCAGTATTGCTGCCGCGAGTCTCCGCCCGTCCCCCGGTCCAGGAGCGACCTCAGTGCCCGAACTCACCGACCCCATGAAACGACGCGCGCCCCGGGCGTTGGTGCTTCTCAGTGTCCTGATCGGCGCGGGGTCCCTCGGTCCCGAGCCTGTGCTGGCGGCAGCCGCAGCGGCTCCGGCGATGGTGCAGGAAGCTTCCGGACCGGAGGCCCCAGACACTCTCGGGTCGGCTCCCCTCACGATGCCGCCCGCGGCGCCGGTGCCGCCGTCCGGGTTCCAGGCGCGCGCGGATGCCGCGGTGGGGCGCGTGAACGCCGTGATCGCGGCGGTCTTCTTTTTCGACCTCCTCTTCTGGGACGACGCGCGCACCTTCCCGGCCGTGGTCACCTGGCTCGTGGTCGCGGCCGTTTTTCTGACGCTGCGCATGGGGTTCATCAACCTCCGGGCGTTCAAGCACGCGATCGCGGTCACCCGCGGTAGGTACACGAACCCGGACGAGCCGGGAGACGTGTCGCACTTCGAGGCGCTTAGCACGGCGCTGTCGGCGACGGTGGGCCTCGGGAACATCGCGGGGGTGGCCATCGCGGTGAGCCTCGGCGGTCCGGGAGCGACCTTCTGGATGATCGTCGCGGGGCTGCTCGGGATGTCGACCAAGTTCACCGAGTGCACGCTCGGGCAGGCCTATCGGGAGCTGGACGCGCAGGGCCACGTCCTGGGCGGGCCCATGCAGTACCTCGCGAAGGGGCTCGCGGAGCGCGGCGCGGCCGGACTCGGTCGCGTGCTGGCAGTGCTGTTCGCGCTCCTCTGCATCGGGGGCTCGTTCGGGGGTGGGAACAGCTTCCAGGTCAATCAGTCCATGAACGCCCTCCAAGAGACCGTACCGATCCTGGCCGACAACGGGTGGGCCTACGGGCTGATCATGACGGTCCTGGTGGGGATCGTGATCATCGGCGGGATCCGGCGCATCGCCAACGTCGCGAACAAGGTCGTGCCGCTGATGGCGATCGTGTACGTGACTGGAGCCCTCATCGTCATTCTCATGAACCTGTCGCGGACGCCGGCCGCGCTGGTCTCGATCGTCCAGCAGGCATTCACCCCGAGCGCCGCCTACGGCGGCTTCATCGGCGTCCTCGTGGTGGGCTTCCAGCGCGCCGCCTTCTCGAACGAGGCCGGCGCCGGCTCAGCTCCGATCGCCCACTCGGCGGCCCGGACCGATTACCCGGTCCGCGAGGGGATCGTCGCGCTACTCGAGCCCTTCATCGACACGGTCGTAATCTGCACCATGACTGCGCTGGTGATTGTCTTCAGCGGCGCGTACGAGAATCCTTTGTACGCCGACCTGGTCGAGAGGCGCGCCGGAGCGGCGCTTACCTCGCGCGCCTTCGGCGAGCACCTAGCCTTCTTCCCCTACGTGCTCTCCTTCGCGGTCTTCCTGTTCGCGTTCTCGACTATGATCTCGTGGTCGTACTATGGCGAGCGTTGCGCAGTCTGGCTGTTCGGTCTCAAGGCCTCGCTGCCGTACAAGCTCGTCTTCCTGGTGTTCGTCTTCCTGGGCTCGATCGTCACCTCGACGAACATCCTGGACTTCGGCGACCTGATGATTCTGGGGATGGCGTTCCCGAACCTTCTGGGCGTGTACATCTTGAGCGGCAAGGTACGGTCGCTGCTGGACGAGTACTGGACGAAATACCGGAACGACCAATTCGCGACCTATGACGTGCACATGAAACTTCGGGGGTGGTAGCAGCTCCCGCCGCGTCGCCGAGCGCGCTCCCCCTCGTCAGATCGGCGTGGGCGTCCGCTCCTCCGGCTCCGCGAGGGGGGCCGGGACCGCCACTCCGCGCACGCGCAGGAAGCCCCAAAGGAGCAGGGCCGCGAGTGCGAGCGCGACCCAGACCGGGAGCCCGTACGCGGTCCCGATGTCGCCGAGGATCATCGCGACCACCGCCACGAGGAGCGCGTACGGGAGCTGCGTCCGCACGTGGTCCACGTGGTCGCACGCGGCGGCGGTCGAGGATAGCACGGTCGTGTCCGAGATCGGTGAGCAGTGGTCTCCGAAGATCGCTCCCGCGAGCACGGAGCTGATGGTTCCGAGCAGGAGCGAGTACTGGCCCCCCCCATCGAAGCCGACCGCGCCCCCGAGAGAGACCGTGAGGGGGATCACCAGGGGGAGCAGGATCGCCATCGTCCCCCAGGAGGTTCCGGTCGCGAACGACATCGCCGCCGCCACCACGAAGACCAGCCACGGCAAAAGGCGCAGCGCCACGTTCCCTTCCAGGAGCTGCGCCAGGTAGGCGGCGGTCCCCACCTGCTCGGTCACCGCGCCGAGCGACCAGGCGAGCACGAGCACGACGATCGCGATCATCATCGCGCGCATCCCGGCCAGCCAACCCTCGATCGTCTCCCGGAGCGACAGCAGCCGCTGCGCCAGGGTGAGGGTGAACGCGACCAAACAGCCGGCCAGCGAGCCCCAGAGCAGCGTCGCGAAGGGATCGGCCGCGCCGAACACGTCGAGCAGCGATGCGTCCGGCCCCGCGCTGGCGCGTCCGGTGGTGTAGAGGCCCCACAACACGACGCCGATCACCGTGAGCAGCGGTACGGCGGCGTTCCACCAGCGCGCTGGGATCCCGGCAGGGGCCTCGAGCGAGGCGCCCTCGGTGTCGGTCGCAAGCTGCGCTCCCGGCCGGTAGACCCCGTCCCCGCGCGCCGCGCGCAGCTCCGCGCGTGCCATCGGTCCCCAGTCGCGCCCCATCACCGACGTCAGGAAGACGAAGAGCAGGGCGAGCAGCGGATAGAAGCGGTACGGAATCGTCTCGACGAAGACGGTGAAGGGGCTGACGGCCCCCAGCGCCTGCGCGCTCGCCGGATTCTGCTCGGCTGCGATGCGGAGCCCGTCGGCGATCAGGCTGATCTCGTAGCCCACCCAGGTGGAGATGGGGACGAGTGCGGCCACCGGAGCGGCGGTCGAGTCGACGATGTACGCCAGCTTCTCCCGCGAGATGCGGAGCCGATCGGTCACGGGACGCATGGTGTTGCCGACGATCAGGCAGTTCGCGTAGTCGTCGAAGAACACCCCGAGCCCGCCCAGGAAGGTGGCGACCTTGCCGCGCCGCGGAGAGCTGGCCAGCGGCGCCACCGCCTGCACGATGCCGGTGGTCCCGCCGTTGCGCGACAGGACGCCGACCATCCCGCCGAGCAGGAGCGAAAAGATCACGATTTGCGTGTGGCCTCCCTCCACGTCCGCGAGGGCGGGCACGACGAAGGTGTCCACGAATCGCCAGGTCCCCTGGACCGGATCGAAGCCGGCAACCGCGAGCGCGCCCAGCCACACCCCAGCCGCCAGTGCGGTGACCACCTCGCGCAGCAGGAGCGCGAGCGCGATCGCGAGCAGTGGGGGGAGCAGGGAGAACCAGCCGGGCACGAGCGTGGGATCCACCTCCTGGACGGCCTCTCCGATGGAGACCGCGAGGGGCAGTTGGTCGCGCGCAGTCACGGTGAGGCGGGCCGCCGCGGTCTCCCCCGGCTGTACGGTCCCGCTCGCCAGCAGCGCGCCACGCGCGTCGCGCACTTCCCAGGGTTCGGCAGATGGTGCGGCGGCGGCTGCGGCGGTCCCCGCTCCGCCCCGCACGGTGAGCGAGAACGGCACACTCTCCAGCACCACCGCGGGAGGCGACGCGACCTCCTGGCCGCGGATCGGCATGGGGGCCAGCAGGAGCGAGCAGAGAAGAATCCCGATGCGTCTGGGCACCGACCGGCCGGAGGCTGGGGAAGGTGAGGCTGGAGGGGGGTCATGATGTGCGCGGCGCGCGCTCCTGTAAATCCCGACCGCATGGAGGACTGGCACGCCCCCGATGCCGGCCGCCACTTTTCTGCCGAACGCGCGCACCCGCGGCGCTCGGCCGCCCCTGGCCCGCCGAGGGCTGAGCGATCAGCTTCGGGCCATGTCTCTCCCCCGCGTCGTTCGCTCCGCGCTCCCAGGCCTCGCCGTGCTCTGTATCGCGCCCGCGTATGCGCAGGAACGGCCGCAGAGCGGGCTCGTCGAGGCCGCTCTCCTCCTCCGCCAGGTCGACGGCGCCAAGCGGGTGCTGATGATCGGGGCCCATCCCGACGACGAGAACTCCGCGCTGCTCGCGACCCTCGCACGCGGCATGGGCGCGGAGACCGCCTACCTCTCGCTGACGCGGGGCGACGGCGGCCAGAACCTGATCGGGCCGGAGCTGATGGAGGAGCTCGGGATCGTGCGCACCGGCGAACTGTTGGCCGCGCGTGCGATCGACGGCGGAGCACAGTTTTTCACCCGCGCGGTCGACTACGGCTTCTCCAAGAGCGCTGAGGAGGCGTTTCTGCATTGGCCGCGCGAAGAGCTGCTGAGTGACGTGGTGTGGGTGATCCGGCGCTTCCGGCCGCAGGTGATCGTCTCGGTGTTCTCAGGCACGCCGGCGGACGGGCACGGCCAGCACCAGGCCACCGGCATCCTCGCCAGGGAGGCATTCCGCGCGGCCAGCGATCCGGCCCGCTTCCCCGAGCAGCTTGCGCACGTGACGCCGTGGCAGCCGGTGAAGCTGCTCCGCAACGTTCGGCGAGAGCCGGCGGGGACCCCCGCGACCGTGATCGAGACCGGGGTGTTCGATCCGGTGCTCGGGCGCTCCTGGTACCAGGTCGCGATGGAGGGGCGCAGTCAGCACCGCTCCCAGGACATGGGGGCGCCCCAGCCACCCGGTCCGCGCGCCACCTCGCTCGTGCTGGTCGACGCGGTGCGCGAGCTCGCGCCGGGGTCGCCGCTCTTCGCTGGTGTGGACACGAGCCTCGCGGCCATCGCCGGCCAGCTCCCCGCCGCAGACCGGGCGCGGGCGGCTCCCGAGATCGATGCGTACCGCGCGGCGATTCGGGAGGCGGAGGGGCTACTCGGGGTGAGCGATCCCGGGCGTGCCGTGCCGGCGCTCGCCCGCGCGCTCGGCCATCTCGAGGCTCTCGCGCAGCTCGCGGGGCCGCCGCGGCTCGAGAATCCGGCGCTCCCCATGGGCCGGGGAGGGACGGAGTTCGGTCGCGTCATCGCCCACCACACCGAGGTTGCGCAGCGGGCCGTGCTCGCCGCTGCCGGAATCGTCGTGGACGCGCGAACCGGCGACGCGCTGCTGGTCCCCGGGGAGGAGACGACCCTCACGGTGTCGGTGTGGAACGGGGGTCGCTATCAAGTCGTCCTGGCCCGCCCGCAGACGATTGCGTCGGCAGGGTGGCAGGTGAGCGGCCTGACCGCGGCCCCGGACGGACGGGGTGGGCCGCCCCCCGCCGACCCGAACGGAACTGGCATCGAGCCGGGGCAGCTCGCCACCTGGACGTTCCGCGTCCAGCTCCCGGCCGACACGCCGCCGAGCGTTCCCTACTTCATGCGGCTTCCCCGAGAGGGTGACCTTTACCGGTGGCCGGACGATCCGGAGGTCCGCGCACTGCCGATCGATCCTCCGCCGCTCCAGGCCGGGGCCGTGCTCGAGCTCGTGGTCGAGGAGGGGGCAGAGCCGACGCGCATCGGCGTTTTCCGCGAGGCGCCCTTCGTCGGGGTCGCCCAGGCGTCCGGGGAGTTCCGGGAGCCGGTGCTCGTGGTCCCCGCCGTGTCGGTCGCGGTCGATCAGCCCACGATGGCCTGGCCGCTTGGCGACCCTTTGCCGCGCCGGGTGGTCGTGCGGCTGCGTGGAGAGGCGGAGAGAGGCGTGCGCGGCACCGTGCGGCTCGAGGTGCCCGCGGGGTGGTCGGTCGCCCCGGCCGCGGCTCCCTTTGCGTTCACCGGCGCGGGCGAGGCCACCTCGGCCGCGTTCCGCGTGACCCCTCCCGCGGACTCCAACGCGAGCGCGGACGCCGCGGAACGCGTGCTCGTGGTCGCGCAGGCGGAGGATGGACGGCGCTGGGACCGTACGGTGGACATCATCGACTACCCGCACATCCGCCGCGCCGCGGTGCTCGAGGCGGCCGAGGTGGCGATCACGCGGCTCGACGTGCAGGTGGCTCCCGGGCTCCGCGTCGGCTACGTGATGGGCACCGGGGACGGCGGCTTCGAGGCGCTGCGGCAGCTCGGCGTCGAGGTGGAGCTGCTCGGGCCCGAGCAGGTGAGCGCCGGCGACTTCGCGGCCTTCGACGCGATCGTGGCCGGCGTACGCGCGTACGAGACCCGGGCGGACCTCGTGGCCACGAATGCCAGGCTGCTCGACTTCGCGCGGGCGGGCGGGACGGTCGTCGTGCAGTACCAGCAGTACCAGTATGCGGCCGGTGGCTTCGCTCCCTATCCGGTCGAGATCAGTCGTCCCCACGACCGAGTCACCGACGAGCACGCACCGGTCCGCGTTCTCGAGCCCTCCGCTCCCGTCCTCACCGCGCCCAACCGAATCGGTCCCGCGGACTGGGAGGGGTGGGTGCACGAGCGCGGGCTCTACTTCCTGGGCCGCTGGGACGAGCGGTACGCGCCCGTGCTCGAGATGGCCGATCCCGGAGAGGCGCCCCTACGCGGGTCGCTCCTGATCGCGCCAGTGGGAGAGGGAATCTACGTGTACACCGGGCTCGCCTTCTTCCGGCAGTTTCCCGCCGGGGTCCCCGGAGCGTATCGCCTGTTCGCGAACCTGGTGTCGCTGAACTGAGAGTAGGGATCGCGGCCCGACACCATCCGGTAACATCTGTCACCGGTTCCCTCAGTCCCCGAAGCTCATCCCGAGCGCGCGCGCGGTGCGGACCAGGTCGCCGTCCGCCGGGACCATCTTGAGGCTCGCCACGGCTTCCCTGATGGGGACTGCGTCCACCCGCGGTGGGTTGATCGCGACCATGCATCCCCACTTGTTCTCCGCGGCGAACTCCACCGCGTCCGCGCCGAAGCGCAGCGCGAGCACCCGGTCGACCGCGGTCGGGGCACCCCCACGCTGGAGGTGGCCGAGCACGAGCGAGCGCGTCTCCCGTCCGGTGACCTCGGCGATCTCTGCCGCCAGGATCTCCGCGACCCCGCCGTAGCGTGCCGCGGCGCCCGGCCTGGCCTTCTCCTTGAACTCCGGCTCCCCGCCCATCGGGAACGCGCCCTCGGCCGCGACCACGATCGCGAACTCGCGGCCCCGGCTGTATCGCTGCTGGATCTTCTGGCACACGCGGTCGAGGTCGTACGGGATCTCGGGGATCAGGATCACATCCGCCGATCCGGCGATCCCCGCGTGGAGGGCGATCCACCCGACGTGGCGGCCCATCAGCTCCACGACCATGACGCGCTGGTGGGCCTCGGCCGTCGAGTGGAGCTTGTCGATCGCGTCGGTCGCGGTCTCCACCGCGGTCGCGAAGCCGAAGGTGACCGCGGTCGCGCTCAGGTCGTTGTCGATGGTCTTGGGAACCGCGATGACGGGGAGTCCCTGGTCGTACAGGTGGGACGCGATATGGAGCGACCCGTCCCCGCCGATCGCGATCAGCCCGTCGAAGCCGCCGTCCCGCACGGCGGCGATGATCTCCGCTGAGCGGTCACGCGTCGTGACGGTGCCGTCTGGCAGGGTGACCGGCGTGTTCAGTGGGTTGCCGCGGTTGCTGGTGCCGAGGATCGTTCCCCCCAGATGCGTGATCCCGCGCACCGCGTCGCGCGTCAGGCGGACCAGCCCGCCCTCGAAGAAGAGGCCGTCGTAGCCCCGCCTGATGCCGTAGGCCTCCCATCCGCGATTGAGTGCGGAGAGCACGATCGCGCGGATGACGGCGTTGAGGCCGGGAGCGTCGCCACCCCCGGTGTTGATCAGGATCCGCTTCTTCATGGCACCCGCGGCTTCAGCCGCCCCAGCGAACCGTGAGCCCGACTTCTCTGCCGGTCACCCCGTGGTCCTGCGCATCCGGCCCGGTGACGCTGCCGATCGCGGAGCGGGCCCGCCTCCTCGAGCATCTCGATCCCGAGCTGCCGAATCTCCGACCCGGAATCGAAGATCAGCCAGCGGCTCCCCAGCCGCGCCTCCAGGCAGGGGGTGTTGCCGCCGTAGCCGGCGGTCGCGGGCCCGGGAGCGGGGATGGATCCGCGGGTGCCCCAGAACCGCACGCTCAGCGCCGCGATCCCCTGCGCGGGGGGGTGCGCCTCGGCCTGCACGGACGCCACGGCGTTGCCGGAGTCGAGCACGAGGGGGCTCCTTGGGGAGGATTTCGAACGATTCTCTAATTTAAGTCCGGCCGGAGCGGGGGAGCGAGGTTTTCCGGGTGGTGGTTGGCCGGATCCAGAACCGGGGTCAGACCTGTCGAGTGACAGGGGGGGTGAAGGCCCATTTCCGCTACCCCCGTTCCTCGTCACACTCATCCGTGCGGCCGTTCTGCAGCCGCCATCAGTGGCAGAACCCTGCCGCGCCGTACGCCACCACATTGGGGGCGTAGATTTCCGCCATGTTCGCCGTGACGTTGGCCGGTCCGGATCCGACGAGGTAATGCCAGGATCAAGCTGAAGCGCCTCTATCCGGCACTTAACGCCTGACGGAGATCTGGGAGGGGCCGAGCCGCGAGAGCAACGTTGGCGCGTTCGGGGGTATCAGCCTCCATGCCCGTAACAGAGAAGGACATCCGCAAGGCGCTCAAGACCGTCAAGGACCCCGAGCTGGGGCTCGACCTCGTCGTGCTCGGGCTGGTCTACGACATCCAGGTCGCCGAGGACGGTGATGTGCACGTCGTGATCTCTCTCACGTCACCCGGATGTCCGGTGGCGGGTCAGATCTTAGACGACACACGGACCGCGGTGCTCGGAGTCGATGGGGTAGAGCGTGCGGAGGTCGAGCTGACCTTCGATCCGCCCTGGACGCCCGAGCGGATCAGTCCATTGATCCGCTCGTCGCTGGGACTCTAGCGGGCGCTGAACGCGCCCTCAGTCGACCAGCTCGACCTCTTCGAGGAAATCGCGCAGCGGATTCGCGACCGCGATCGCGCGCTCGGAGACCGCCTGGGCGAGCTGCTGACCACCGCGCCGGTCCTTGCTCGTGAGATGATGCACGACGGCCTCACCCAGCCGGGCGTCGGAGCACGCCGCGGCGGCGTGGTACTCGGCGTAGCGCGCGCTCACCCGCTGCTCGAAGATGGGGAGCTGGGAGCGGGGCGTTCCGTTCTCGGCCATGTCCTCGAATACCGCGCGATGCATCACGTCCAGCCCGCGCTTCACCAGATCGTCCTGGCCACGTCCCAAGAACGCCAGCTGCACTCCGCGGGTGTGCGCCCACATGAGAAAGATCAGGGCTTCCTCCGCCGGATATTCGTCAGGGACGCCGTCATGGGTGGGCACGCCCAATGCACCGAGGGGAATCTCGGTATCGCCATCGGCGACGAAGTCGGAGAAGCTCTCCCACACCAGGCGTGCGATGGTGTCCCCGAGCTCCTCGGGCGTCATGGTGTGCGGCGCCCGGAACTCCGGCATGGCTGAAAAGGATGTTTCTCTGGTCTTCGAGCTCATATTCCTATCCTCATCCCCTGGTGATCCCAATTCCCACCGGGCGCCCCGAGGTGTCAAGGACTTCGACCTGAACTACATCCGTACATCGAGGAGGATCCCGATGGGTCGTCCGCGCCGCTTCTCCCGCCTTCCCCGGGCGCTTCTCGTCGGGATTGTGCTGCTCGCGGCGGGACTGGCAGGATGCAGGAGCAGCGCGCCGGTCCAGATTCCCGACCCGCGCACGATCATCGTGTCCTCAGGGGAGCGGATCCGGGTGGATGCGGCCCGGATGGACGCGATCTACGAATGGGTGACGGCAGAGAATGAAAACATCGAGATGGACCCGGCGTTCCTGATTGTGAGCGTGCCGGCCGCGAGGGAGAGTCTCCCCTGGGAGACGCTGACGATCGAGGGGGATACCGCGCGGGTCCAGTACGATCGTGCTCACCCGGACATCGTGACCCCATACAACATCTACGCGCACCTGCACCTGATGAAGCGGATGGGGCGGCTCGAGGAGTTCCTGCCCGAGCATGCGGACGCGGAGGGCTACAAGCTGGAGCGCGCGATCGTGGAATGGATCGCGGACGTCTGGCTGCTCGGGCGGGCGGTCTTCGATGCGCCCGCGTACGAGCCGCTCGACCAGATCACGTATGCGCACGAGGCGGGCTACCTCGACGCGTATCTGCTGGTCTCGCGGGGCGAAGAGTTCCCGGAGGCGCGCGCCCGCTGGGAGCAGGAGAATCCCGGCGAGCTGGACGAGTACAGCGCCTGGTTCGAGCGCGTCTTCGAGTCCGATCCCCCCGGCTATACCGAGGAGGCCGACAGCCGGTAGGGCCTCCGCTCGGTGTCCCGGCTCGCGACACTACCGCTCGAATCGCACCTGCCAGCGCAGGTCGATCGACGGTCCGTCCCCCTCGTTCTCGACGTGGATGTCGATGCGCCCGGTGCGAGCCAGGCGCTCGTTCGAGGGTCGACCCCCGAATACTGCGAATCCCCGCACCCGCGCGGCCCTCGTCTGTCCCTCTGGCGAGACCGCCACGAGGCGCGCCCCCTTGAGGTCCGCGATCGAGGGCGCCTCGCCCGATTCCAACCGCAGCCTGAGGATTCTGCCGCCGTGCGGCGCGTCCATCGCGTCGAGGACGCGGAACGTCGGGGATTTCGTATCGGTCGCGGGCATGCTCGATCCAGCGTGGGGGTGAAGGCGGCCATACGGTAGAGACGGCCCCGTACCGCGTCAACGCATGCCTTGCGGGTGAGGGCGCGCCCGGGATACGGTCCTGCGATGGAGATCGATCTCGCGCTGCTCGCCGACGCGGCGACCATCGACGGTTCGGGCAAGCTCAACATCCTCGGCGTCTTCGATCGCATCTCCGCGTCCGCCTTCCCCGCCCAGCACGGACGCATGGCCATGGTGCTGCGCTTTGCTGCCGGGCTCCCCGAGGCGGGCCCGCACGAGGTGGGGATCCGGCTCAGCGGCCCCGGTGGCGAGGAGCTGCTGCGCCTGGACGGCGAGATGCAGCTCGCCCCCGGACCGCGCAGTGCGGGGGGTGAGGTGAAGGTGCCGCACGTGCTGAACCTCGACGGGATCGTCTTCGCCCGGGCCGGCCATTACACCTTCGACGTGACGGTGGACGGGGAGCACTATGTCGGGATCCCGCTGACCGTGGTGGACGCGAGCGGGACTGCGCGGGCCTGAGGCCGCGCTCTCGGAAAAGGCGGCGCGCTCCCGCGAATTGCAGTGGCAGCCGCCGGCAGGCCGCGGCTGTCCCACTCGGCACTGATTCCGTATGTCCAAGTCGTACCACAACTTGGGTGAATCGGTACGCCCGGGAGTTTCCGGCACTCCGATTGCAGAAACGTTGCGCGCCCGGGCGCGGTATCAGTAGGTGCCAGGCCGAGATCCCGGCAGGCGGAAGGAGCCAGTCGTGATCCTCTACATGAACTACGAGGAGGTGCGGGCGCTCAAGCAGGGCGTGCGCAGCTTCCTGCGGGAGGAGTCCGTCGGTAGCTGTGCGGTCGCCGCGCCCCCGACGGCGCGCGCCGAGGTGGCCGCGCTCGAGGCGCGGCTGGTCGGCGACATCGGGGTGGAGACGCTCGCGGAGCAACGGGGGCTGGCCACGGCGATGGTGGCCATCGTCGAATGCCTGCGGGTCGAGATGGAGACGGTGGTCGGGGAGACGCACCCGGCGCACCAGGGCGCCGTGGCCGCGTACTTCGACTACGCCCACGCGCTCTCGGTGCTGCAGCGGTTGCGCGAGATCGGGAGCGAGATGGAGGCCATGATCGAGGTCGTGACCGGCAAGCGGGCCAACGTCCAGACGGCGGCCTCGTTCCACTTCCCTGACTGACCCGAGCTCGGGCGCGTCGCCGAGAGCGCCCGCCACGGCGACCCCGCCGACTCGAGCGCCCCGGGAGGGGCGCTTTTTTTCTTCGTGGCCGGGAACCGTGCCCGCTCGCGGCGGGTTCCTGCGGCATGACCCCGACTGGTGAAGATCGCATTGCCGCGCTCGAGCGGATGCTAGAGGCTCGCCCCGACGACCCACGCCTGCGCTTCGGACTCGCGGTGGAGTACGAGAAGGCCGGCCGGATGGAGGACGCGGTCCGCGAGCTCCGGGCCTACTTGGGGCGAACCGACGACGAGGGCAACGCGTGGGGCCGCCTGGGCGCGCTGCTCCGCCGTCTCGGCCGTGCGGAGGAGGCGCGCGCCGCGCTCCGGCGGGGCATCGAGCAGGCGCTGAGGCACGGCCATCCCTCGATGGCCGCGGAGCTCGAGGCGGCGCTCGCGGAGGAGTGAGCGGAGTCCTCCCGTCCACGGGAAAGTCCCACGGCAGACACAGGAAGAGCGATGGCAGAGAAGCGGGAGCGGATCGTCACCCGCCTGATCGAGGACGAAATGCGGGAGTCGTTCATCGACTACTCGATGAGCGTCATCGTCCAGCGGGCGCTGCCGGACGTCCGCGACGGCCTCAAGCCCGTGCACCGCAGGATCCTGTACGCGATGCAGGGACTGGGGCTGCTCCCGGACCGTGCCCACAAGAAGAGCGCGACGGTGGTGGGCGACGTGCTCGGCAAATTCCACCCGCACGGGGACACGGCCGTCTACGACGCCCTCGTCCGCATGGTCCAGGACTTCTCGCTGCGCTACCCGCTGGTGGACGGCCAGGGGAACTTCGGCTCGATCGACGGCGACTCCGCGGCGGCGTACCGCTACACCGAAGTGCGGCTCGCCGCCATCGCGATGCAGCTGCTCGCGGACATCAACCAGAGCACGGTCGACTTCGCCCCCAACTTCGACAATCGGCTCGAGGAGCCGGTCGTGCTGCCGGCGCGCTTCCCAAACCTGCTCGTCAACGGGTCGAGCGGGATCGCGGTCGGGATGAGCACCAACGTGCCACCCCACAACCTGCGCGAGATCGCGCGGGGAGTGAAGCAGCTCGTCGTGGATCCCGACTGCACCGTCCCGGATCTCATGCGCCATATCCCCGGGCCTGACTTCCCGACCGGGGGCTTCATCGTCGGCAAGCAGGGGATCCGGGACATGTACCGGACCGGCCGGGGGCGCGTGGTGATGCGGGCGCGCGTGGTGAAGGAGACGCTCCGCGGAAGCAAGGACCAGCTCGTGGTCACGGAGCTTCCGTACGCGACCTCGAAAACCAAGGTGATCGAGCAGATCGTGGATCTCGCCCGCAAGGGCAAGCTCGACGACGTCAGCGACATCCGCGACGAGTCGGACCGTGAGGGCATCCGGCTCGTGATCGAGCTCAAGCGGGGCGCCAGCGCGCGGAAGACGCTGGCGTCGCTCCATCAGCGCACGAGCCTCCAGAGCACGTTCGGGGCGATCCTGCTGGCGCTCGACGGCGGCGAGCCCAGGGAGTTCGACCTCAAGATCCTGCTCGAGCGGTTCCGCGACCATCGCATCGAGGTGATCGTGCGCCGCTCGCGCTACCGGCTGGAGCAGGCCGAAGCAGAAAAGCACGTCATCGAGGGGCTGCTCGCCGCCCTCCGCCACATCGACGCCGTGATCAAGATCATCCGCGGGGCCAAGGACCGTTCGGAGGCGTCGGAGAAGCTCCAGGATCGCTACGGGCTCTCCGAGGTGCAGGCCGACGCGATCCTCAACATGCGCCTGGGCAGGCTCACCAAGCTCGAGCAGAGCGAGCTCAAGGCCCGTCTGGCCGAGCTGGACGCGGAGATCCAAGAGCTGCGCAAGATCCTGAAGAGCGAGGAACGGCAGCTCGAGCTCATGCTCGACGAGCTGAACGAGGTCGTGAAGAAGTTCGGCGACGAGCGGCGGACCGAGATCCTGAAGGAGGAGGACGAGCAGGAGGTCGAGGAGGTCGAGGAGGAGGAAGCCGACGAGGACGTGGTGGTGACGGTGAGCCACGAGGGCTTCGTGCAGCGTATGCCGATGCACCTCTACCGGCGTCGGATCGGGAGCGGGAAGGCGCTCGCCGGGATGGAGAAGCACGAGGCCGATTACATCGAGCGGCTGTTCGTGGCACGGACGCGCGGCTGGATCCTCGCGTTCACCGCGGGTGGTCAGTGCTACTTCCTGCCGGTCCTGGATCTGCCGGAGAGCGGGCGCGCCTCGCGCGGACAGTCCGTGTACGCGCTGCTCGGCGGTGCGAACCGTAGGGATCCCATCGTGGCGGTGGTGCCCGTGGACGATCTCGAGCAAGAGCGCGTGCTCGTGTTCGTGACTGCGAACGGCATCGTCAAGCGCACCCCCCTCACCGAGTTCTCCAACCCGCGCTCGGGGGGGATCATCGCGGCCGGGGTGAAGTCCTGCGATCGGATCATCGACGCGGCCCTCTCCGATGGCGACGCCGAGCTGATGATCCTCTCCAGGGAGGGGCGGGCCATCCGCTTCCCTGAGGCCGACGTGCCCGAGCTGGGCCGCACGGCCCAGGGTGTGAAGGGGATGGATCTCCGGGACGAGGACCAGGTGGTCGGCCTGATCGTGATCCGGCGCGACGCCCACGTGCTCATGGTGAGCGATGACGCAATGTGCAAACGCACGCCGGTGGCCGAGTTCCCCCTCCAGAAGCGGGGAGGGGTCGGCAACCTGGTGGTTCCGGCCGGACCGGACGCGCGTCCGCTGGTCGGCGCGATGGAGGTGTTGGAGGGCGACGAGGTGATGCTCGTCACCACGGGTGGCCAGGTGGCGCGGGTTCCCGCCGGGCGGATTCCGGTGCAGGAGAGGAGGACACGCGGGAGCCGCCTGCTCGCGCTCGCCGCTGGTGACCGCGTGGTCGAGGTCACGCGCGCGGCCTCCGCCGGGCGCGCGGCCGGAGAGGGGGCCACCGGAGGCCGCGAGGGCGGCTCGGGCCGGGGCGCGGGGGCGGCCGCGGGCCGGGGGGAGGATCAGTCGGAGCTGTTCGGCTGATGGAAACAAAGGAGGGCGATGAAGTTTCTGGTGCTGGGCGGGGGCGCTCAGGGTACGTCCGCCGCATTCGATCTCCTCCAGCATGGGGACGTGGAGGGCGTCGTGGTCGCGGACCGGGACGTGAACTGTCTCCCACCCTTCCTCGAGCGCCATCTCCGGCCGGGGGCTCCCGGCCGCCTCGAGCTGATGCGCATGGACGCGAACGATCACGCCCGGCCCAGCTCCAGCGTGCGGCCGGCGACCGCGAGGCGGTTCGCCCCCGCCAGCTCGGCCCCGACGCGGAGCGCGAAGGGCTGCCGCCATTCGCCGCCGGAGCCCGCCGGCTCCAGCCCGATCGCCGCGAAGCTCGCCCCCAGGTACTCGGCGGCGCGGCCCTCCAGCGCGTCGGCGGCGAGCCAGCGGACGGCGGCGAGCGGCGCCCCCTGCGAGCCCTGGACCGTGCGCGGGGCGGGAGGACATGATTGGGCTGAGCAGGCGGCCGGCAGCAGGAGCGCGGCCGTTGTGAACGCCACTCCCGTCCGCACGCCAGGTCGAGCACGCATGAAAACTCCTTCGCTCGCGGTCCTCGCGCTGACCGCTGCCTTCGCCTGCGCTCCGCAGGAGCCCGGCGCGGAGGTGGACGCCGCCGAAACCCTGGCCGTCCAGATCACCGCGGGAACCCCGTTCTCCGCCGATCCCCGTGAGGGGCACCTCCGCAGTCAGCGCCAGCTGACCTTCGAGGGCGAGAACGCCGAGGCGTACTTCTCACCTGACGGAACCCGGCTCGTCTTCCAGCGCAAGGCGCCGTCGGGCGGATGCGACCAGATCTACACGCTCGACCTCGCGACCGGCGACACCGCGCTGGTGAGCACCGGCGACGGCCGCACCACGTGCGCGTACTTCTATCCGGCCGGCGACCGGATCATCTACGCCTCGACGCACCACCACGATCCGGCGTGTCCGGCGGAGCCCGACTTCTCGCGCGGCTACGTGTGGCCGATCTACGAGACGTACGATCTGTTCCTGGCGGATCCGCAGGGGGAGATCGTCGCACAGCTGACGGATCAGATGGGCTACGACGCGGAGGCCACCATCTCTCCGCGCGGCGACCGGATCGTGTTCACGAGCACGCGCGATGGGGACCTCGAGCTGTACACCATGGCGCTCGACGGGACCGACGTGCGCCGGATCACGAATCGCCTCGGCTACGACGGCGGCGCGTTCTTCTCTCCCGACGGGAGCCGGATCGTCTGGCGCGCGCACTACCCGGAGGACGCCGCGGAGCAGGCGGGCTACCGCGCGCTGCTGGCAGAGGGGCTCATCCGGCCGAGCGTGCTCGAGATCTGGGTCGCGGACGCGGACGGCTCGAACGCGCGCCAGGTGACGAGCAACGGAGCCGCCAACTTCGCGCCCTACTTCCACCCCTCCGGGGACAAGATCCTGTTCTCCTCGAATATGGACGACCCGAGCGGGCGCGATTTCGACCTCTACCTGATCAACGTCGACGGCACCGGGCTCGAGCGCGTGACCTTCACCCCCGGCTTCGACGGCTTCCCCATGTTCAGCCCGGACGGGCGCTATCTCACGTTCAGCTCAAACCGGAACGAGAGCCACCCCGGCAACACGAACGTGTTCATCGCGGAGTGGGTCGACGAGCCGGAGGTGGTCGCGGGGAGGTGAGAATCCGGCCATGGGAGTCCAGTCCTCGCACGGCTTCTCGAGCGCGCCAGAGGATGCTTGGCGCGGTTCCGATGTGCGCGGCCGAGATCCGTCCTGCTCAAGCGCATGCGCGAAACCATTCGCACATGAACCACGCACCGACATGATTCGCGGCCGAGTTCGGGAGTGTGAAGTTGCCGTGGGTAAACGGAGAACCGGGATTCGACGAGGTTCATCCACGATGCTCCCGGTAAGCGTGAAGTGCAGATGAAAGCGCGGGCGACCCGGGAGCCAGCGCTTGGTCATGGGCGTCTTGTGGGTGCCGTAGTTGTCGAGGATGAGATGCAGGTCGGGGGAACGTTGGCATCGATGCACCTCAGGAAGATCAGGTCATCATCAGCCACCCGGCTCCGGTCCACGTTGGCCCTTAGCATCGTGATGACCATACGTTCCGCAAACGCCTGAAACGCAGCGCTCATCGCGGCCGGCCATCCTTGAAGCAGACGATCCGCCAGTACCTGGACAGCAACAACCGCGACCCGAAGCCCTTCGTCTGGACCAAGGCCGCCGATGAAATCTTGGAGAAGCTCGGCATCTTCTGCAGGTCACTTCTGACTCAGCAGAGTAGATGCTACAACGCCACTACGGCACCTGACACTCGGCTCGCGTTGGCTCGGGCTGCGCCGAGTAGCCGCCCGGTTACATCGTAGATTCGCCGGTCAGATAGGCTGGCGGTGCACGCGCCTTGGGCGCACGCCGCTAGCCTTGAATCCGTCATACGAAATTTGCGCCCCGATTACTCGGCAAGGGCCTGTAGGGAGGCGTTAGTAGTGGTAGCGAGCTTGTAGAAAGTCGATGTGCTCGTGCGTGACCGGTACACCAGCCGATCACTGGAGGTGATCCGGCGGGACCAGATGTCCGGACCCAGGGGCTCAAGGGGCTCGGGCCCTCACTCCCCGCGCGGCAGCGGGAACACCTCGGATGCGCGTGCGAGGAAGTGGTCCAGGATCCGGTAGGTGAGCCCCCACACGACGTCGTCCACCACCCTCAAGCAGTGAAAGCCTTGTGGCCCGTCGGGGAGCGGGATCTCGACCGTTCCGCGCACCGCCGGTTGGCGAAGCACGTCGAGCGGCACCCAGTGCACGGCGTCTACCTCGGAGCTCGCGGCCTGGGCGGGCGTGTCGGCCGGCACGCCGAAGACGTGCGGCGTGATGCTCATTCGGGGCAGCAGCGGGCTCTCGGTCCGAACCGTCTCGATCCGGCCGAGGTGGACCCCGACATCCGCGAGCTCGACTCCGGTCTCCTCCTTCGTCTCCCGCACGGCGGTCTGGAGGAGCGACGGGTCGGCGGCATCGCGGCGCCCGCCGGGAAGCGCCATGTGCCCCGACCACGGGTCGCCCTCCCGCCGCGCGCGCTTGATCAGGAGAACCTCGAGCGGCTCCCGCCCCCGCACCACGAGCGCTACCGCGGCCTGGAGGGAATCCGCAGCGGCCGGGGCGGGATCGTCCGGATCGGAGGCGTAGGCGGCGAGCGCCTCGCGCAGGACGCCGAAGCGGGGGTCTGCGGTCAAACGCCCTTTCGCTCCGGTCCCCAGATCAGCTTGTGCAGCTGCACCTGGAAACGGATCGGCAGCCCCGACTCCAGGATCCATCCGGCGAGCGCCTCCAGATCGACCTCCCCCCAGACGGGCGAGACGAGCAGCGCCCGAAGCATGCCCCCGCGCACGCGCTCGTCCAACCCGCGCTCCGTGATCGTGCACGCGGTCCACTCCCAGTCCGCGCGGTCCTTGACCACGAACTTGACCTCGTCGCCCGGTCCGAGGTGGTGGAGGTTCGACCAGAGGTTCCGGTGCGACTCCCCGGAGCCCGGACACTTGAGATCCATGATCCGGTGGGCGCGCGTGTCGAGCGGCGCCACGTCGAAGGCGCCGGAGGTCTCGACCAGCACGGTGAAGCCCTCGTCGAGCAGCCGCTCCACCAGGGGAAACGCGTTCGGGTGTGCGAGCGGCTCGCCCCCCGTCACCTCCACCAGCTTGGTTCTGCTCTCCGAGCGAAGCGCCCGCACGCGGGCGAGGATCTCATCGAGCGTCATGCGCTCGCCGCCGTGGAACGCGTACGCCGTGTCGCACCAGACGCAGCGCAGCGGGCAGCCGGTCAGGCGCACAAAGGTGCAGGGAAGCCCGGCCCAGGTCGACTCTCCCTGCACCGAGTGGTAGATCTCGGTGATACGCAGGAAGGGTTCGGCCCCCGCCGCTTCGCTCACCGCCGCCGGGTCCGCCTGCGCCCGTTCCACCACAGGAATCCGAGTGGGAACTCGCGCACCAGGCTGCCGGCTAGGAAGAGCACGTTCGCCGGGCGCTCGGCAAGCCGCCGCATGAGGTATGGGTACCAATGGTCGCCGAAGGGCACGTACACCCGTACCCGCCACCCCTCCGCGACCAGGCTGCGCTGGCCGCCGCGGCGCATGCCGTACAGCATCTGGAACTCGAACGCGTCGGAGCGGATCCCCTCCTGCGCCGCGTAGTGGAGGGTGGCCGCGATCATCTCTTCGTCGTGCGTGGCGATCGCCTGGTAGTGGCCCGCGGTGAGCAGCAGCCGCATCAGCTCGACAAAGCTCCGGTCTACCTCGTCCCGGTCCTGGAACGCGACCTCCTCGGGCTCCGCGTACGCGCCCCCCGAGCCGGTTCATCCGCTCGACGTCCGCGGCGGTGCGCCGCAGGTAGGACTGGAGGACCACCCCGGTGTTGTGGTGGCCTTCCGCCCACAGCTTCTCGAAGGTATCGAGCGTGCTCGTCGTGTACGCGGACGATTCCATGTCGAAGCGGATGAACGCACCGGTCCGGGAGGCCGCGGTGAGCATGCGGCCGAGGTTCTCGGCGAGGCAGGATTCCGAGATCGCCTGCCCGAGCTGGGTGAACTTGAGCGAGACGTTCCCCTCGAGCCCCGCCTGGGCCATGCGCTCGAGCACGTCCGCGTACACGTCGGCGGTGCGGCGCGCCTGCACCGGCTCCTCCACCGCCTCGCCCAGGTAGTTGCCCGTTCCCGTCATCCCCCCCCCCCCGCGCCTCCGCGAGCGCGCGGATCAGATCCTTGGTACGATCGCCGGGAACGAAGCGGCGGCTGAGCGCGCAGAGCGGACTGTGCGTGACCAGCGTCCGCGCGGCGTCCGACTCGCCCAGCTGGATCAGCGTGTTGCGGAGCATCACCAGCTCTCGTGCGCGCGCCGGCGGATCGCCTCGTCCAAGAGCCGCTTCACCTCCAGCAGCGGAGTGGCGCCCGCGAGCGCGACCACCTCCTCGCGCGCCTTTCCCTCCCAGAGCACGGGGATCTCGACGTGCCCGACGATGCCGAGCCCGGTCTCCGCCCAGCGCGGAAAGATCAGGTAACCGAGCCAGGGGGCCCGGAGGTTGGAGCTCCTCTCGACCTCGATGGAGACGGTGTAGGGCTGTCCGTCCACCCCCTCGAAGGCGGGTGGTCGCTGGTGGATTTCCAGGTAGCCGCTCAGGGTGCCGTCCCCCAGATCCAGCGGAGGGGCCTCGTGGTCGTGCTCGTCGCTCATGGTGATCGAAAGCTAGCAGACTGCGCGCCGCCGGGGGGACCGCGGCACGGGGTCCTGCGGCGGGTGGGCAGCGGTGGAATCCGGCGGGGCCTAGTTTCCCCGCTCATGGAGCTCAAGGATGCGCAGGCGCGGGTGGACGCGTGGATCGGGCGCTTCGAAGAGGGCTACTGGACACCCCTCGCCAACCTCGCCCGGCTGACCGAGGAGGTGGGGGAGCTGGCGCGGCTGTTCAATCACCGCTTCGGCCCCAAGTCGAAGAAGCCCGAGGAGGCGGACCAGGAGCTGGGCGAGGAGCTCGCCGACGTCCTCTTCGTGCTGCTGGTGATCGCCAACCAGCAGGGGATCGACCTGGGCGAGGCGCTCGAGCGCGTCCTCGAGAAGTACCGAGTGCGCGATTCCGCGCGCTGGACGCCCAAGCGAGGCGGCGAAGGTTAGCTTCGGTACGGGGAGTGCAATCCGGGCGGGCCGACCAACCACCTGGAGCCACCGTGCAGAAGCTCTCCCGACTCGGGACCCTCGCCCTCCTCTGCGCCGCGCTCGTCCTCGGCGCCCCCGCGCTGCTCCTGGCGGGATGCGCACCCGCGGCCGCCGAGCGCCCCGAGCCGGACCAGACCCGCTACGCCGCCGTGCCCGGCTTCGACACGCGCGAGTAACCGGGCGACGCCGCGATGGCGCAGCGGCGTGCGCGCTCTCCCCTCCGCTGGGTCGGATACTACCTGCCGGCACCCTGCTATACCGGCACCTCCTGGATGGGTCTCAGGGCGGCGCTCGAGCGGATGGGGTGGGGGATGGCGGTGCGCTGTTCGTCGGCGAGCAGGACTGGGCGGCCGGCGACGCTCCGCCCCCCGACAGCCTGCCGGCACGCTGCACGCGCACCAACTGCCTCGCGCGCGGCACCGCGATCTTCCTCGATGTCGAGCGAGTGGAGCACGTCTCCCCCGTGCTGCGGGCGTACGTCGCGGCATGGGCGGCGGCGCTCGCGCACGACGGCCGCTACCGCCCGGCCCTCCCGCTCACGCGAGCAACGCGCGGGCGCTGCGCGACGCCATGCGCGAGGCGCTGCCGGATGGAGGGGAGCCTCCGCTCTGGGTCGCATCGCAGGCCGGCTTCTCCCTGGCCCGTGCGCCGGCGGACTCCGGAGTCCAGGGTGCCGCGCTCTGGCGGGGTGGATTCAACGTGACCGATCGCTTAGGGGGAGACCACGCTCCGCATCGACCAGAACGTCGCGGACGCTCCCTCTCCCTCCGCGCCGCGGTAATCCGCCCGCGGTGGTGCGTGACGCTCCGAGCGGCCCGCCCGCAGTGGTGGCCTCCAGGCCCCGCCCCGAGATTGGCACGGTATGTCGACGGCCGCCCTGCTCTGGGTCATCCCGTGGGCCCTGCTGATCGCGCTCATCGTGCTCCTCGTGCGCGACCCGCCCCCCCTCCGGGACGCGCCGTGTGGCGGAGGGGGGGAGCCCCTCCCCGCCGGGAGCCGGGTCAGCGTGATCGTCCCGGCCCGCAACGAGGCGCACAACATCGCGCGCTGCGTGGGCTCGCTCCTCGCGAGCGACTACCCGGACTTCGAGGTGATCGTGGTGGACGATCGCAGCGAAGACGGGACGGGTGCGGCCGCACGCGCTCTGGCCACCCCCACCGCTGCGGGGACGGCGCGGCTGCGTGTGCTCGATGGCGCCGAGCTCCCCAAGGGATGGTTCGGCAAGCAGTGGGCGTGCTGGCAGGGAGTGCAGGAGGCCGGGGGCGCGCTACTTCTCTTCACGGATGCGGACACGGTTCACGCACCGACGCTGCTCACGCATTCGGTGGGGGCCCTCGAGGCCGAGCGGGCCGACTGCCTTACCGTGATCGGGCGCCAGATCATGGAGTCGTTCTGGGAGCGCCTCGTCCAGCCGCACGTCTTTCTGCTGCTGGCGCTGCGCTATCCGCGCATGGGCGAGAGCACCCTCCCCCGGCGGCGTTGGCGGAGCGCGATCGCCAACGGACAGTACCTGCTCTTCGAGCGGGGTGCGTACGAGCGGCTGGGCGGCCACGCGACCGTGCGCTACGAGGCGGCCGAAGACCTCCGGATCGCGCAGCGCCTGGTGCGCGGGGGCGGCCGGCTGGTGATCCGGAGGGCGTACGAGGGGCTGGGGACGCGCATGTACCGCGGGCTCTCCGAGCTGGTCGCCGGGTGGTCCAAGAACGTGATTCCGGCCGGTCTCCAGACGGTGCACCCATGGCTTCGGCCGGTCACCCCTCTAGTCATGTTCTCCTGGGGGATGGTGGCATGGCTGCTTCCGCCGCTCGTGCTCGCCGCGGTGCTGCTGGGCTGGATCGGGGGGCGCCCACCCGACCGGGAGCTGCTTGCCTGGGCCGCCGCCACGACGGGCTTGCTCGCGACCTTCTGGGCGGGCGCCGGGCGGCGCTTCGGCGCCCCAGCCTGGATGGGGCTCCTCTATCCCGTGGGAGCGGGGGTCGGGCTCTGGATCCTGCTGCGCAGCTGGCTCCGCCGCCGTACCGTCTCCTGGAAGGGCCGCAGCTACACGTGGGATGTGTACGCGGACAGCCGCCAGGGGTCTCACGCCACGGATGACCTCGAGCCCCCGTCGCGGTGTAGGGTGAGAGTCCCATTTCTTCGATCGTGATCCCGATGACTGCCCTTCTGATGCTCATCGTGGGGGCGCAGCCCGGCACGGTCGAGATGATCGACCTCGGCACGCGCCGCCGGGTCGGGTCCGTGGACGTCGGCCAGATGGCCGAGGGGATCGACTTCTGGAAGAGAGAGCCCTGATGAGCGGAGCCCGGCGGGCCGCCGCGGTGGCGGCCCCACCGGTCCCGAAGGCGAGCGAGCTGGCGAGCCGCGTGCGCGAGGAGGCACGCATGCTCGGATTCGAGCTGATCGGGGTGGCGCGCCCGGAGCCGAGCGCGCACCTGCGCTTCTACGAGCGGTGGCTCGCGGAAGGCCGGCACGGCGGGATGGCCTACCTCGCCCGGCCCGAAGCGGTGGCCCGCCGCGCCGACCTGCGCCGCACTCTCGCCACGGTGCGCTCGGTGGTCGTGGTCGCGATGGGATACCACACCGAGCCGGACCCGGACGACCCGCCGGACCCGACGCGCGGCGTGATCGCGCGCTACGCGCGCGGCCGCGACTACCATCGCGTCATCAAGCGCAGGCTGCTCGCCCTCTTGGAGCGCGTCGCTGCGCACGCCAGGTGTCCCGTGGCCGGGCGTGTCTACGTGGATACCGGTCCGCTGCTCGAGCGTGAGCTCGGCCAGCGCGCCGGGCTCGGCTGGTTCGGCAAGAACACGATGCTGATCCATCCGCGGCGGGGCTCGTGGCACTTCCTGGGCGCGCTGCTGCTCGATCTCGATCTCGAGCCCGATCCGCCCTTCACGGCCGACCACTGCGGCAACTGCTCCCGCTGCCTGGACGCCTGCCCCACCGGCGCCCTGCTTGGCCGTGATTCGTCGGGCGCACCGGTGATGGACGCGACCCGCTGCATCTCGTATCTAACGATCGAGCACCGGGGGCCGATTCCGTCCGAGCTACGTCCAGCGATCGGGAACCGCGTCTACGGCTGCGACATCTGCCAGGAGGTGTGTCCGTTCAACTCGAGCAAGTTCGTGCAGCTCACGCCGGAGCGGGATTACCGCGCTGACTGGCGCGATGCGCCGGACCGGCCGGGTCCGTCCACGGAACTGCCGGGGACGGAGTCGCCGCCGCTGGTGGAGCTGATGCGAATGACGCGCGAGGAGTGGGATGTGTTCAGCCGCGGGAGCGCGATCCGGCGTGTGGGCTACGCGGGGTTCAAGCGGAACGTGGCCGTGGCCATCGGGAACTGGCTGGCCGCGGTGGAGGAGCCGCCGCCGGAGGCCGTGGCGGCGCTGCGGAACGTGCTGGAGGAGGAGGAGCCGCTGGTGCGGGAGCACGCGGCGTGGGCGTTGGGGCGAGCGGGCGGGTGAGCCGACCGGATCCTACAGCGCGCTGCTTCGGGTGGTCCGCCAGTCCTCTCCCGGCATGATCCGCCGCATGTATGCATTGAACAGCGGGACCGTAGATGCGGTATCGCCGTGGCTCGCACTCCAGATCATGCCTATTTCGGCCGGTGTCAGCCGGTCGAAACGTACGCCGAAGAAACTCGCAGCGAGAGCGCTGAAGTCGAAGCGCTCGTGGTCTGAGCGGGTTGGGTCATGCTGCTCTCAGCCGTTCGAATCCATCGCCGGGACGCACTGCGCGAGCACGTTGTAGCGCTTCTCGCCTGGTGGTATCACAAGCGTGTTCATCACTCGGAACTCCGCCGGTGTCCCGATCACGATGTTGTGATAGAAGCTGAAGAGGCAGTCGGTCTCTCCCTGCCGGAGCCGGTAGGATGACTCGTTCGGGGCGTCCTGCGGGTCTGGGGTGCGCTCCCAGGCGGTCGCGAACAGCCCGGCATAGAGGTTCTCCGCGACGTCGCCCATCTCGAGTGCCGTGCTCCCTGCGGCGGTGACCCGGCAGCCGGGCAGCATTCGATCGGTGCGCCAGTCGTCGAGCATATCGGGACCGGTCTCGGCCACCATGCCGAGCGATTCGGTGAGGTAGCGCTCGGCCGGCACGCAGCGCGCGAGATCCTGAGCGCCCACTTCGGCGCCGGAGCTGGCGCAGCCGGCCAGGATCAGGATGGCGAGAAGGCCGGAAGGGCGCCGCCGGGCGGCCACGGGAAGGCGATCGGTTCGGGGCATCGGGGACATGCGTCGATCCTGTTGCGATCGGGCCGCCCGGTGAGCCCGGCGGTCCGGGAGGCGGGAGAATCCCTACACGGGAAAGGGGAAACCCCAACGTTGCGGGGCGGGGCGCTCTTGTAGAGATTACCCCTTGTACCACGTATGTTTCTCCAGCCCTCGGGAGCGTGTCCCCCGCGGACGGACAGAGGAGGTTGGCATGGTAGGCCGTGGATGGTTGCTGACGGCGTTCGCCCTCTTTAACCTGGCTGCCCCTGCGACGCTTCAGGCGCAGGCGGTGGAGTCTGCCCCGTCGGAGCAAGCGATTGCTGTGCTGGTGCGGCTGCAGGTGGATCTGAGGGCGGTAGGGGACGAGTTCGGTACCGCGGTCGCCGCGATCCATGAGTCGCAGGCGAAGCAGGTAGCCCGTGAGGACTTCCAGAGCGAGAAGGCCGAGATCTTTGCGAAGCACGGCCTCACCGAGCAGGAGTACCAACAGATGCTCTTCTTGATCAGCACCGACGTAGATCAGCGGGCGGTCTTCGACCGCATGGTGACTGAGGCCGAGCTGGGCGGTCCCTCCTTCTGACGGTCCCGGCTCCAAACCTCCTCCAGCATACGAACACGACAGGGCGCTCCCGGGCTATCCCAGGGGCGCGCCCGTCGTGTGCCCACTTCCTACGGTAAGGGCGCTCAAAGCCTGCTTTCAGCGCCCGCTACGGCAGCGGCGCCGGCAGGCTCGAGCTCCCCATCAGGTAGGCGTCCACGCCTCGCGCCGCAGAGCGTCCCTCCGCGATCGCCCACACGATCAGCGACTGGCCGCGCTGCATGTCCCCGCAGGCGAACACCCCGGGCACGCTGGTCATCCACTGCCCGTTCCGCCAGACGTTCCCGCGCTCGGTCAACCGGACTCCGAAGTCGGCCAGCATCCCGGGCCGCTCCGGTCCCGTGAAGCCCATCGCCAGCAGGACGAGATCGGTAGGCAGGATGAACTCGCTGCCGGGCACGGGGCGCACCTCCGTGCGTCCGTTCTGGTTGGCCACCTGGACCTTGACCGCCTCGAGCGCCTGCACCCGGCCGTTCTTGTCACCGATGAAGCGGTGGGTCGAGATCGCGTAGAGCCGCTCCCCGCCCTCCTCGTGGGCCGGCGAGATCCGGAAGACGTTAGGCCACTGCGGCCACGGGTTGTCCGGCGCCCGGGTGTAGGGGGGCTGCGGCATCAGCTCGAGCTGGTGCACGGACTCGGCACCCTGACGATGCACGGTGCCGAGGCAGTCCGCCCCCGTGTCGCCGCCGCCGAGGATCACCACGCGGCGTCCGGCCGCACTGATGAACTCGGGCTCGGGAATCGCGTCCCCCTCGCAGCGGCGGTTCTGAAGGGTGAGGTACTCCATAGCGAAGTGGATGCCGGCGAGCTCCCGGCCGGGAATCGGCAGGTCGCGGGGGGCACAGGCCCCGCTTGCGAGCACGATCGCATCGTAGCGTTCGCGCAGCTCGGAGACCGGGACGTTCTGCCCCACGTGCGCGTTCGTGCGTAACTCGATGCCCTCCTCCTCCATCACCACGAGCCGCCGGTCGAGGAAGCGCCGCTCCATCTTGAACTCGGGAATCCCGTAGCGCATGAGCCCGCCGATCCGGTCGTCCCGCTCGAAGACGGTGACGTGGTGGCCGGCACGGTTCAGCTGCTGGGCGGCGGTGAGCCCGGCGGGGCCCGAGCCCACCACGGCAGCCCGCCTGCCGGTGCGCGTGGCGGGCGGCCGCGGGGTGACCCAGCCCTCCTCCCAGGCGCGGTCGACGATCGCCGCCTCGACCGCCTTGATCGTGACCGGGTCGTCGTTGATCTCGAGCACGCACGATCCCTCGCACGGCGCTGGGCAGAGCTTGCCCGTGAACTCCGGGAAGTTGTTGGTGGCGTGGAGCCGGTCGATCGCCTCCCTCCAGTTGCCCCGGTAGACCAGGTCGTTCCAGTCCGGGATCAGGTTCCCGAGCGGGCATCCCTCATGGCAGAAGGGAATGCCGCAGTCCATGCAGCGCGCCCCTTGCCGGCGCAGCTCGTTCTCGGAATACGGGAGGTAGACCTCGCGCCAGTCGCGGATGCGCTCCTCGACTGGGCGGGTGGGCCACTTCTTGTACTTAATCTCGATGAATCCGGTGGGCTTACCCACTGCTCGTACCCGCCAGCTCCGCGAAGGTCGGCTCGCGCCCTTCGGCCAGGGCGTGCGACGTGGCCGTCAACACGCGCCGATAATCTCTCGGCATCACCTTCACGAACGTGGGGAGCACGACCGCCCACTCCTCCAGCAGGCGTGCCGCGTACTCGGATCCCGTGTGCTCGACGTGGCGCTCCACGAGTGCCCGCACGAGCGCGATGTCCTTGGGGAGGAGCGGCTCCAGGTCCACCATCCCGAGGTTGCAGCGGCTCCGGAAGTCGCCGTCCGTGTCCAGCACGTACGCGATTCCGCCCGACATCCCGGCCGCGAAGTTGCGGCCGGGGCGCCCCAGCACCACCACCCGGCCGCCCGTCATGTACTCGCAGCCGTGGTCACCGATGCCCTCCACCACTGCGTGCGCGCCACTGTTGCGCACGCCGAAGCGCTCACCAGCCACCCCGCGCACGTACGCCTCGCCGCTCGTGGCGCCGTAGAGCGCCACGTTCCCGACGATGATGTTTACCTCGGGGCGGAAGGTGCACGCGCGCGGCGGGAACACCACCAGCTTCCCGCCGGACAGCCCCTTCCCCCAGTAGTCGTTCGAGTCGCCTTCCAGCGTGAAGGTGATGCCCCGCGGCAGGAAGGCGCCGAAGCTCTGCCCGGCGGATCCGGTGAAGTGCAGCTTGATCGTGTCGTTCGGCAACCCATTGGCCCCCCACCGGCGCGTCACCTCGTAGCCGAGCATGGTGCCGACCGAGCGGTTGACGTTGCGGATCGGCACCGTCAGCTCCACCGGCCGCCGCTGCTGCAGGGCCGGGGCGCACCGCCGGATCAGCAGATTGTCGAGCGCCTTCTCGAGCCCATGGTCCTGGTCGCACACGCGCCGGCGGGCCACCGAGGCCGGCATGTCAGGCTCGTACAGGATCGATGAGTAGTCGAGTCCCTTCGCCTTCCAGTGCTCCAGGGCGGGGGCGAAGTCGAGCCGGTCCACGCGGCCGATCATCTCGTCCACGGTCCGGAACCCGAGCTCGGCCATGTACTCGCGCACCTCCTCCACGATGTAGCGGAAGAAGTTGGTGACGAACTCCGGCTGGCCCGTGAAGCGCTTGCGCAGCTCGGGATCCTGGCTCGCGACCCCGACCGGGCAGGTGTTCAGGTGGCAGACCCGCATCATCACGCAGCCCATCACCACCAGCGGAGCCGTGGAAAAGCCGTACTCCTCCGCACCAAGCAGCGCCGCGATCACCACGTCGCGCCCGGTCTTCATTTGCCCGTCCACCTGCACGATGATCCGGTCGCGTAGCTTGTTGAGCACCAGCACTTGCTGGGTCTCGGCGAGGCCCAGCTCCCACGGCGCGCCGGCGTGCTTGAGCGAGGTGATCGGGGAGGCGCCAGTGCCGCCGTCGTAGCCCGATATGAGCACGACGTCGGCGTGTGCCTTGGCGACGCCGGCCGCGATCGTGCCCACTCCCACCTCCGCGACCAGCTTGACGCTCACGCGCGCGCTGGGATTCGAGTTCTTGAGGTCGTGGATGAGCTGAGCCAGATCCTCGATCGAGTAGATGTCGTGGTGCGGCGGGGGCGAGATCAGCCCCACGCCGGGCGTCGAGTGCCGCACCTGGGCGATCCAGGGATAGACCTTCTGGCCCGGGAGCTGGCCGCCCTCACCCGGCTTGGCGCCCTGCGCCATCTTGATCTGGAGCTCGTCCGCGTTGACGAGGTACTCGCTGGTCACCCCGAAGCGGCCGCTCGCGACCTGCTTCACGGCGCTCCGGCGCGAATCCCCGTTGGCGTCCAGGATGTAGCGCGCGGGATTCTCGCCCCCTTCCCCGCTGTTGGACTTCCCGCCGATCCGGTTCATCGCGATGGCGAGCGTCTCGTGCGCCTCCTGGCTCAGTGCGCCGAACGACATCGCCCCGGTGGCGAATCGCTTGACGATCGACTCGACCGGCTCCACCTCGTCGAGCGGGATCGGCTGGGCGGCCTTCTTGAGCTGGAACAGCCCGCGCAGCGTCGCGTGGTGGACGCTCTGGTCCTCGACCGCGCGCGTGTACTCCTTGAAGATTTTGTACTGCCTGGCCCGGGTCGCGTGCTGGAGCTTGAAGACCGTCTCCGGGTTGAACAGGTGGTACTCCCCGTCGCGCCGCCACTGGTACTCGCCGCCCCACTCGAGGTCGGGCTGGCCGGGCTCGCGCTTGGGGAACGCACGCTCGTGCCGGCGCCGCACCTCCTCGGCGATCACGTCGATACCGATCCCGCCGACCCGCGAGGCAGTCCAAGTGAAGTACCGGTCGACGAAGGTGGGATCCAGGCCGATCGCCTCGAAGATTTGCGCCCCGCAGTAACTCTGCAGGGTCGAGATCCCCATCTTCGACATCACTTTCAGGACACCCTTGTTCAGGGCCTTGATGTAGTTCCTGACCGCGGTCGCGTGATCGAGGTCCTCGAGCATCCCCTGGCGGATCATGTCGTCCAGGGTATCGAAGGCGACCCACGGGTTCACCGCGCCCGCGCCGTAGCCGATCAACAGGCATAAGTGGTGGACCTCGCGGGCGTTGCCGGTCTCGACCACCAATCCGCAGCGCGTGCGCGTGCCCTCGCGCACCAGGTGGTTATGCACGGCGGCGGTGGCGAGCAGGCTCGGCACCGCCGCGTGCACCTCGTCGATCGCCCGGTCGGAGAGGATCACGATGTTGTAGCCGTGCGCGATGGCCTGGCTAGCCTGCTGCCGGATTTGGTCCACCGCGCGCGCCAGTCCCTCGCCTCCCTCCGCGGCGGGATACAGAGTCGAGATCGTGATCGCCTTGAACCCGTGCACGTCGACGTGGCGGAGCTTGGCCAACTCCGCGTTGTCGATCACCGGATATTTGAGATTGATCTGGTGACACGACGCCGGCTCGGCCTCGAGGAGGTTCCCCTCGGGCCCGATCGTGCTCTCCATCGCGGTCACCACCTCTTCGCGAATCGCATCGAGGGGCGGATTCGTGACCTGCGCGAACAGCTGCTTGAAGTAGTCGTACAGCATGCGTGGCCGGTCCGAGAGCACGGCCAGCGCGGTGTCTGTGCCCATCGAGCCGAGCGGCTCCTCGCCGTTCAGCGCCATGGGGGCAAGGATGATGCGCAGATCCTCGTGCGTGTAGCCGAAGGCGAGCTGGTGCGTCAGCACTGTCTGGTGGTCCGGATCGGGAACCGGCGCGTCCGGCAGCTCCTCCAGCTTCACGATGTTGTCCGCCAGCCACTGTCCGTAGGGGTGCTCGGCCACGAGGGTGTCCTTGATCTCCTCGTCCTCGATGATCCGGCCCTGCGCCGTATCCACCAAGAACATGCGGCCGGGCTGCAGCCGCCCCTTGAGCCGGATGTTCTCGGGGGGGATGTCGAGCACGCCCACCTCGGACGACATCACCACCAGGTCGTCCTTGGTCACGTAGTAGCGCGACGGACGGAGCCCGTTGCGGTCCAGCACCGCCCCGATCACGGTCCCGTCGGTGAAAGCGATCGACGCCGGACCGTCCCACGGCTCCATCAGGGAGGAGTGGTACTCGTAGAACGCGCGCACCTCGGGCTTCATCGACTCGTGCGCGTTCCACGGCTCCGGGATCATCATCAGGACGGCATGCGGCAGCGAGCGGCCGTTCATCACCAGGAACTCGAGCACGTTGTCGAACGTGGCCGAATCGCTGCCGCCTTCCCGGATGACGGGGAGGATCTTGGCCAGATCGTCGCCCATGACTTCGGAGTGGCAGAGGGCCTCGCGCGCACGCATCCAGTTGATGTTGCCGCGCAGCGTGTTGATCTCTCCGTTGTGCGCGATGTAGCGGTAGGGATGCGCGAGCGGCCAGGACGGGAACGTGTTCGTGCTGAATCGCTGATGAATGAGCGCCAACGCGGACTCGAAGTCCGGATCCCGCAGGTCCGGAAACATCGTGTCGATCTGGTCCGCCGAGAGCATCCCCTTGTAGATGATCGTGCGCGAGGAGAGGCTCGGGATGTAGAAGAACCTCTTCCCTTCGCCGGGGAGCGCATCCACCGCGCGCTCGATGCGCTTGCGAATGACGTAGAGCTTGCGCTCGAGGTGCGCCTGGTCGACCACGTCCGGGGTGCGCCCGATGAAGACCTGTGTAAAGTACGGCTCGGCCGAGCGGGCGGTCTCACCCAACAGGTGATCGTCGGTGGGCAGGTCGCGCCACCCGAGCAGGCACTGCCCCTCTTCGCGCACGACCGACTCGATCAGCTGCTGGATGGTGCTCCGCTCGGCCGGATCGTGGGGGAAAAAGACGATGCCTGCCCCGTACTCTCCCTCCGGTGGGAGATCGATGCCGAGCGGCCCGCATGTCTTGCGCAGGAAGCGGTCGGGCATCTGGAGCAGAATGCCGGCGCCGTCCCCGGTGTTGGGCTCGCACCCGCACGCGCCTCGGTGCAGGAGGTTGTTCATCACCTCGAGCGCGTGGCTGACGATCGCATGCGACCGGCGGCCCTTCGCGTCCACGACGAAGCCGACCCCGCAGGCGTCGTGCTCCTGGCTCGGGTCGTAGAGCCCCTGGGCCTCCGGCGTGCCCGCGTACGGAGCGGCCGCCGGGGCGTGCGGCGACTCCTGGGGCTCCGTCCCCAACACGGGGAGGCTCCGCTCAACTGTGGGGCCGCTGTCGCTCACGGGAGCACCCGGCGGGTGGGGGTCACGCGAGAGCCGCGGGGAAAACTACTACGGTAGAATGCTACCGAGAAGCCGGCAAGCGCGGTTCCGTCCATCGAGATCACGTCCACGGCACTGCTCTCCCGCACCAGTGTTGAGATCCGTCCGAGCCATTCCGGGCCCGGTCTTTCCCTCTTCGTCCAAGTCCCGCCCCACTTCCCGGACCCCCGAAACGACTCCGCCCCTGCATCCCGGGGCGGGTGCAGGGGCGGAGTCCTCAGGCGAGATTTGCTGCGCTACGCCGATCGCATCTCCAACCCCCGCCCCGTCCACGGAATCCCCGCGAGCTTGGCTATCGGGCTCGCCGCCTTTCGATCATTGGTCTTTCGATCGATGCGGGCGGCCGCTCGCGGAGCGGTCGTGCGGTCGGCAGTGGAGGCGAGAGCTTCGCTCATGTCGGTGTTCGGGGGTTTGCCGGGCCTCAACGAGGCACGGATCCACCAAACTTGAGGCCGGCGGCCTCCTCTGTCAAATGACGCACGCGAGCAGCGCCGTAAGGGTCGCGGTCTCCTTGTCCGACAGGTCTGCGCCTCGGTCCGACGCCTCCACGAGACCGTCCAGCGTGCCGAGGAGCTCGAGTCCGGCCGGTGTGATCCGGCAGAGCACGGTCCGCCGGTCCTCCGCTCTCGCTCGACCAGCCCCCTTCTCGCCAGCCCGTCCAGCAGTCGCGTGATCCCTGGAGTCCGCTCGATCATCCCCGACCCGATCTCGAGGGTCGGGAGCGGGGCCGGGCGCGCCCTGTGCAGGATCCGCAGCACATGGTACTGCTGGAGGCTGAGCCCGTGCGGGGAAGCGTCAGCCCTCGATTCGGGTGACGCGGTCGGCGCGCGGTCCCTTGACGTCCTGAATGATGTCGAATTCGACCCGCTCGCCCGGCGCGAGTGTTTTGAAGCCGGCGCCTTCGATCGCGGAGTGGTGGACGAATACATCCTTGCCGCCGCCGTCCGGCTGAATGAACCCGAACCCCTTGTCATCCAGAAAACGGGCGACGGTGCCGGTCTGACGAGCCATGCGAATCCTCTCCTCTGGGATTGGTCGGCGCCAACCAACCGGTATCAGTGCAGGAATCGTGCTGCGTCGCCGGGTGCGCTCCGGTCCGCGGCGCGCGACGGATCTATGGATGGAGCCCGGGCTTCCGGATTGCAACTACGCCGCGCTGCCTGATCCGGGACTGGAGAGCGGGAATCGCCCCGGCCGGCCTCAGCGGGGCGGACGCCGGACGCGCAGGAGCCCCTCCTGGGTGGTGGAGGCCACCAGGGTACCGTCCCGGGTGAAGAAGGCTCCCCGGGCGAACGCGCGTGCGCTCGCGGAGGTCGGGCTCTCGATCACGTGCAGGAGCCAGTCGTCCACCCGACACGGCCGGTGGAACCAGACCGCGTGATCCAGGCTCGCGAGCATGAGGTCCGGATCGCGGAACTTGAGCCCGTGCGGCCGGAGGGCGGCTTCCAGCAGCCCGTAGTCCGAGGCATACGCGAGCACGGCCTGGTGGTGCAGGGGATCGCCTCCGATTTCCCCCACTGCCCGGATCCACACGCAACGGCGCGGCTCCCGACCGGGCGCCAGCGCGTCCACGGGGCGGAAGTCGAGCGGACGGTCCTGGGTCAGGATCCGGCGCAGCTCCGGGTTCAGCTCGTCTGCGTGCGCGCGCAGCAGATCCAGCTCGGAGGGGAGCTGTTCGGGCGGCGTGACGTCGGGCATCACCTGCTGGTGCGACGGGCCCTCCTCGGGTCGCTGGAACGAGACGGTCATCGCGAAGATCGCCTTGCCGTGCTGGATCGCGCGCACCGTGCGCGTCGTGAAGCTCTTCCCGTCGCGGATTCGGTCCACGAAATAGACGACGGGCGCGGAGAGGTCGCCCGCGAGCATGAAGTAGCCGTGCAGCGAGTGGGCCGGGCGGTCGTCCTCCACCGTGCGCCGCGCGGCGACCAGCGCCTGTGCCAGGACCTGCCCGCCGAAGATCCGGCCCGTGCCGATGTCCCGGTTGGAGCCCCGAAAGATGTTCAGCTCCAGGGGCTCGAGGGCGAGCAGCTCGATCAGGTCGAGGGCCGTGTAAGGCATCGAGGATCGTCGATCGATGGTGGAGAGCGACGTGCGTTGACGCGGGCAATCGCTCGGGTTCGACGTGGAAAGTCTACTCGGATCACGTCGCGCGCACACGGGGTAGGAGCCGCCCGTCCCGCGCGAACTCCGCGAGCCCGCTTTGGATCACTTCCGTCCCGCCACCCGCGACTAGTTCACCCGCGCCTTCGCCGCGCCCACCGAGGTGCAGCGGCGGGGTTGGGAGCGCATCGCGGCGGCACTCGGCGAGCCGCTTCTCGTTCCGCGCGTCGACGTCCGCACCGGTGACACCAGCGCGCATGACCGGCGGCGGCAGATCCGCGCACCCGGTGAGATCCTGGTTACCACGCCCGAGTCGCTCTTCCTCCTGCTCGGCTCCCAGGCACGCGAGACGCTTCTCACCACGCGGTGGATCATCGTCGACGAGATCCACGCGATGGCCGCTACCAAGCGCGGGGTGCATCTGGCGCTCTCGCTCGAGCGGCTGGCATCTGCATGCGATGAGGGGCAGCCTCCGGAATTGAAAAAGGGCCTCGGCCTCGCGGCCGGGGCTCCAGAAACTACGCGGACCAGTCGCGCCTCACGACGTGTGCACGTTCACGTAGACGTCGCCGGTGCGCATCAGCGCGATCAGCGATTCCCACGTGAATCCCTGGCTGAGATCCGCGTTTGCCGTGCTCGTGAGCGTGCCGGACCAGGTCCCGCTGGTCGCGGTGGGAAACCCCGTGAGCCCCACGACCACGCCGCCCGCTCGGCCGAGGTGGATGTGCGCGTTCGTGATGTTGCTGGTCATCCCGCTCACCGTGACCGACCAGTTCATTGACGTTTCCGCTTCGTTCAGCGTGAATGTTGCGGTCCTGCTGCCCGCTTGACTGACCACGGGCACTTCATTGGCCCCGATCAGCGTCGCCGTGAACTCGCGCGCGCCCCCTGGACCGGTGATATCGTCGTCGTCATTGCACGCTCCGACCGTCAGAACCATTGTCGCCAGCGCGAACAGATGTCGAGCCTTCATGCGACCTTCTCGGTGTTGAGGTGGTACGTCTGGGCGGGGCGCCCGCATGGAGGCATCGCACCCTGCAGTATCCGGGCCAGTTCGCGACCGCCGTCGTGAGGCTTGCGCCGGGGCGGCTTGGGGGCGCTCCGCCTCAGGTGCGTCGGGCTCCCGGGTCCGCTAAGTTCTCCTCGTCCTCCCCCGGTGGGCTCGCCGCCGGCACTGGGTGGATGGGCACAGAACCCGCCTTCGCAGGACCGCCTTACAGGAGGGAGTTCCGTGATCGACCGTCTGATGCAGATGGCCGCGATCGGGCCTATCTGGGTGCTTTGGGGGCTGCTGGTGCTATCCCTGGTCTCCGTGGCCACCATCGTCGAGCGAGCGATCTTCTTCCGCTGCCGCCGCCTCCCGGTCGTGCGGCTCACGCGCGATCTCCAGGAGGCGCTCCGCTCCGACGACCTGGGCTCGGTCCGCACGCTGCTCGAGAGCACGGCCGGGCCGGAGGCGGTCGTGATCCTGCGCACCATGGAGTGGTTCGAGGATGGCCCCGAGTCGATGTCCGAGGCGATGGAGGCGGCGCTGCGCGAGCAGCGGATCGAGCTCGAGAAGGGGCTCGCCTTCCTCGGCACGGTCGGCAACAACGCGCCCTTCCTCGGCCTGCTCGGCACGGTGCTCGGCGTGGTCAAGGCGTTCCAGGAGCTGAGCGTCAGCTCGGGCGCCGCGATAGGCTCCGTCGTCCTCCCCGGGATCGCGGAAGCACTGATCGCGACCGCGCTCGGCATCGCGGTCGCGCTGCCTGCCGTAGTGGCCTAC
>Ga0310123_10000351_pt1 | contig 41757 bp, 20 predicted proteins | sample CB6_AW_1057_MG_FD_203505 | JGI IMG/M metagenome (GOLD analysis project Ga0310123, IMG submission 203505) | Marine microbial communities from Western Arctic Ocean, Canada - CB6_AW_1057 | ecosystem: Environmental > Aquatic > Marine > Oceanic | place: Canada: Western Arctic Ocean | collected... | reverse complement strand
GCTCGGCCGTTGTTCCTCGACGACAGCCTGGCCGGAGAGCGCCGCGTCGCAGGCGGATCTCAGGTCTGACCCCGTCACCGGAATTCCGCTCTCCGGACGGCTCTCGTCGAACTGGCCGCGATAGACCAATCGCTGGTCTCCGTCGAAAACGAAGAAGTCCGGCGTGCACGCGGCCCGGTAGGCCTGGGCCACCGACTGGGATTCGTCGTAGAGATAGGCAAAGGTGTACCCGGCCGAGTCGAGCTCCTCGGCCATCTTCTCGGGGCTGTCGTCCGGGTGAGTCGCGACATCATTGGAGTTGATCGCGACGATCGCCATGCCCCGCTCCTGGTACTCGCGACCGAACTCGGCCAACGCCTCGCGGATGTGCACGACGAACGGGCAATGGTTGCAGATGAACGCCACCACCAACGCCGGGGCGCCGCCGTAATCCGACAGGCTGACCGAAGTCCCCGTGGTGTCTGGCAGAGTGAACTCGGGGGCTGCGGTGCCCAGCTCGAGCATTGTCGATGCGGTCTTGACCATGGGACGTGTCTCCTGGATGAGCGTGCGAGTCGTGTCGGCTAGTAGATCGGCTGGTGCCGGGGTTGGCAAGCGCCCCGCTCGGAGACCTCATCCCCGGTACTTCGCCAACAGCGGCTCGATCACCGACTCGGGCACGAACTCGGCCAGTTGATTCACCGATCCATCTCGACCCATCCCGGCGATCTGCTTGATCAGACTGCTCGACACCGAGGTGTACTGCTCGCTGGCCATCAGGAACACCGTCTCGATATCGGGAGCCAAGCTGCGGTTGGCCAGCGTCAACGTGAACTCGGCCTCGATGTCCGTCAGGGTTCGCATGCCACGGAGCATCACAGACGCACCGCACTGGCGGACGAAATCAACCGCCAATCCCTCGAAACACTCCACCTGGACGTTCTCCAGTGGCGACACGATCTGCCGCATGAGTTCCAGCCGTTCGACGGAGGAAAACAACGGCGACTTGTCCGGGTTGATCCCGATTCCGACCGTCACATGCTGGAACAGTCCGGCACCGCGAGAAATGATGTCACGGTGTCCGAGAGTCGGCGGATCAAAACTGCCGACATAGACGGCGTGTCGTGCGTCGAGTGTTTCGCCCATCGTCTCGCCCTGTTATTCACCACTCGGGTCTCTTCGCCACCGGGCGGCTGCCTCTACAGCATAGCGACCAGTGTGGTCGCGCCACGAGGCTGATATGGATTCCTGTCGGCACCTGCCATTCTGGCAGCAAACGCCGTTCCGTTTGTCGCCGACGGCATTTCGACACTGTTGTCTGCGGTGTACCGGCAATCTGACTCATTGGGAGGGTCACAACACAAGCTGTTCAATTACAATCTCTTGTGGCGATCGTTCGCCATCAGTCGACTCGCTGGGCTGCTTCGGAACACGCTTTGCAGTTTCCGGAATGGTCGGCGACCACCCGGTAAGACAACGTGTTTGGGATGAGCCAGCCAACTCACTTCGATTTCGAACTTCACCAGGCCTCCACAGGACACCCACGATGGCGGTCTTCCGCTTAGGACAGACTTGGGATCCGCTCCGCGACCTGGAGCACGAAGTCGATCGTCTTCTCCAGGGCGTCAACCTGACGTTCCACGGCGTCCGGACCGGCCGGCAGTATCCGGCGGTGAATCTCCACGAATCGGCCAACGAGTACATCCTGACATCCGAGTTGCCGGCCACGGCGCCGGAGGACCTGGAACTGACCATTTCCAGCGGAGTCCTGACGATGTCCGGACAGCGACGTGACGAAGGAGAGATCCCCGAGGATCGTTTTCGGCGTCAGGAGCGACCCCGGGGGCCCTGGCAGCGTTCGCTGCCGGTTCCCGACCGGATCCAGGAAGACCAACTCTCGGCCGACTTCCACAACGGCGTGCTGGTCGTCCGCCTGCCCAAGGCCCCTCAGGAAGAGCCTCGGCAGATCCCCATCAGCAGTGACTGATTGTCGGCTCCGATCACCCCGGCGTAATCGACGATGTCTCCAGACCAACCCGAACCGTCGCAGGACCTGGTGAAGGCTCACCGAATCGACGACTCGAAGTCGACCGCGTCCGAGCGGTACGTCTTCACGCCGCCGATTGACATCTTCGAGACGGCCGATGGCCTGGTCCTGCGGGCCGATCTGCCCGGCGTGTCACTCGAATCTCTCGAGCTGCAGATCCAGGAAAATCGCCTGACGCTGTTCGGTCGCGTCGAGACATTGCTGCCCGACGATGCGGTTCCACTGCATCGCGAATTCGAAATCGGCGACTTCCTGCGTTCGTTCATTCTCAGCGACGAGGTTGATTACGAGCGGATCACCGCTCGACTCTCGCACGGAGTGCTCGAGGTCGAATTGCCGCGAGCCGCCCAGGCCGAGCCCCGACGGATCCAGGTCAACGCCGAATAGCCATCGGGCTGTCAGTCGGCCGTACGAGGTGGCGAAATCGCACCGGGCGGAGGTGTCCCGCCTCCTTCGCTGATGTACTCTCCCCGCCGTCTGGCGTAATCCTCGGGCGTCAACTCCTCACCGGCTGCCCCCTCGACCACTTCGCCAACCCCCTCGACAAAGAACTTTTTCAGGAAGGGAACACACCAACCACACCCGGTGCCGGCTCCGCCACACTCGCTGATCTGGCTGGCCCGCCGCGGTCGGGTGATCCGGATAAAGTTGACGATCTTCCGCTTGGGGACGTGGAAGCAGTAACAGATCGTGTCATCAAGGTCCACGGGGCTCGGCTCCCTTGACGGACGGCATGATCTGTAAATAGCCGTCGTGCACCCGGTAGGTCAATCCGATCATCTCCAGCACCGCCGCCAGGATTCCACCGACGGTGGTCCTGTCGAGTTCCAGTCGAACCGTTCTCGCCAACCGTGGGTCACCGGCCAGGCCATCGGCCAACCGCACCTCAACTCCTGCCAGTTGTGCCACCTCGCCGAGAATCAACGAGACGGCGACAGGCTCGTTGTGAGAATATCGCACGATCGGCAGCTTCAGCGCTCGAGTAATCTCACGAGCCGGCCGGGGTGCGGCGACAGGCTGCGGTTCAGCAGGCTTCGGTTCAGCAGGCTTCGGTTCAGCAGGCTTCGGTTCAACCGGCTTCGGTTCAGCAGGCTTCGGTTCAACCGGCTCGGAGTTTTCCGTCGGTTGCAGTGGGGTCGAGGGAACCGAAGTCACGACGGATTTCGGGGGTTCGCTCACCTTGGGCGAGTCCGCATCGTGAACGGCGGCCGGCAACTCGTCAGAAGGCCCGTCGGCCTTCTGTGCGACCAATTCGTTCCCACCGGGCCGTTGTCCGATGGCCTCTCCGGGCGCGGACGTCTCATCCGAAAAAGCCAGGATCAACAGCAGTCCACCGAACCCCAGTGACACGGCCCAGGCGACGACCACTGGTGAGACGGATTCGAGATAGGACATGTGGCAGCAACCTAGTTAGCCACCGGAAACGGCTTCAGACCCATCTTCTCAGCAACCGGTTGTGTCATCAGGGTGATCCGTTTTTTGCCCTCGTCCACGACGATCACCATCCCCTTGTACTTCTTCATGATCTCACGCAGAACCGCCTTGGCGGAGTCAGCTTTGGTCATCGTCTGTGGCATGTTCTTGGTGTAACCGGAGAGCTTCAAAGCATCACCGTCGATTTCAAACGGCACTTGGATTTCCTCGCCGACAAACTTCAACGCCTCCTGCAGTGGAGTCCGCCGGAAATCGACCTCGATCTTTATTCCCAGCCGTCCGGCCACGGTCTCGGGCAGCGTCTTGCCTGGGGCCACCCTCTGGGGCACTGCCGCAGTGAAATCGGTACGAGTCGATTCGTCCCAGGTCAACAGTGCCGCCAGGGCGATATTCGGAGCGGCCCGTTCAGGCAAACGGGTCCGCAGTTGCACGTGACGATCACCGACTGCGGTGACGGTCCCGAACACGTAGGCCGACATCAATGCCGGAAACCGGCTGATCAGCCGGTAGGCGCCCACCTGCTTGGGCCGCATCTTCTCGACCGCATGCATCAGCTCGACCGGCAAGCTGCCCAGTCGTTTCTGAACACTGCGTTCCAGACGACCGGGGGTGACGATGCTGTTGTGCGAGTGGTGATTGCGGAGCAGAATTTCCGACTCGAACTCGTCGCCCTTCCGATCAATGTCAATGCTCCAGGCCACCGTCTCGATCTCCTCGTCATCGAACCAGTCGAGCACCAGGTTGAACACCGGCGAGACAGTTTCGGAGACAAGCACTTCCTGAAAGTTCCTCGCATCGCGAGGTTCGAAGACGACCGTCAGCAACTTGTCACGGCTTGTCAACGGCAGGATCTGCTCGATCCCCGTCGACGTCACCGCCGGCTGACGAACCGCCGAAACCATTTCCTCAACCCGATCCAGCGGACCAATCGCCACCGTCTTGGCGTCACTGCCGCGGAGGTAACAATGGGTCTCGCCCAGGTACACCGGGTACGAATAATCGTCACTCCGCGGGCCGGGAAACTTCTCGAGCAGCGTCGACGGTTTCTGAGCTTCCTTGAGCCGCAAGACGACCGCCACTTCGGGCGGATCACCACGCTGGCCAAGCATCAGGCAGATCATCGCCTCCTCGATTTCCTCGGGAGGAAATCGGCAGAGCGTCTTGATCTGCTTGCCGGCCCATTCCCCGAGTGGTCCGAGGCAGAACCTCAGTTCCTCGCCGGGAGACTGCTCGGCCCACAATGCGTCCGGCCGCACGTTGATCACGATGCTGACTCCGGCCGGCACCATGTCGAGACGAATGGGACGGGCCGATTGTCCTGGATCGGCTGGATCGACCGAAGCCACCGTATTCGAATCCGGCTCCGAGGCGCCCGAACCGGTCGCGTTCCGATCCGCGTTGGCAACCGCGGCATCGGCTTTCGTTTCGGTGACGGCATCCCGGGCAGCCGATCCGGAACGGAGCCAGGTCACGCCGACCCCGATGACGGCCAGCACGACGATCGCACTGCCGACGATCACCGCCAGCGATGGTCCACCGCGGCGGCGCTTGCCCTTCTGTTCGGACACCTTTTTGGAACGGCTTCGCCTTTTCACTTTTCGCGACGGGGTCGTTGTAGCCGGGTCGTCAAAGACGGGGAATCCCCCGACTCCCACCGGGGACGACTCGGAGACCGGCGGCACCGCTCGAGTTTCCTCGGCCACCTCGGTGCGTTGGTCGGCTTCCCGCGATTCGTCGCCGGGAGCAGTTTCCGCATCATCGGACACCCAGCGTGCCGAGGTGCCCTGCCGCGGCGTCTCCCCGTCCGGCGCATCGGCCAACTGCAGTTCCACTTCCTCGGGCTCAGCCAGCACGAACGTGTGCCGACAACTCGGACACCGACCCGTCTTGCCCAACAACGAGCGATCCGGCAGTTTCAGGACGCTGCCACACTCGGGACAGGGAATCTGCATCGACGCCATGAATCACCCGGATCGGTCGGCACAAACGGTCGGGACACTCACGAGAAGCCCGCTTCCATCCTACGGCCCGCCGGGCTCACCTGCCAAGTCCGGATCCGGCATCCTCCGACCCCATGGCTCACTCGCTGAGTTGATCGAAATCAAGCCCGATCTCGCGTACCGATTTCGGGTCGACTTCCGAAAAGGGGTGCAGCCGATCGAACAGGTCGTCCTGGGGAACGGCCCGGATCAGCGACCGGGCCATCTCGAGATCATCCTGCGTGGTAATCTTGATGTTCATCGGAGACCCCTGCACCAGCTTGACCGGATGGCCCAGGTTTTCGACCAATTGCGCCTCATCGGTGGCGACCAGATCTCCCCGGGCGGCGTAGGCTTCGATCAGCAGGTCACGGCGGACGACCTGGGGTGTCTGCGCCGCCCAGAGACGATCGCGAGAGACGGTGGCCTCGATCGTTCCGTCGGCCGCTTCGCGTTTCAACGTGCTGCTGACCCGGACAGCAGGAATCGCCGCACCGTGCTCGATCGCCGCCGAGAACACCTCGTCGATCCACTTCTCGGCAATCAGCGGTCGCGCGGCATCGTGCACCGCCACGTAATCGATCTCCTCGCGAATCTCCACCAACGCGTTGCTCACCGAGTCCATCCGCGTCTCGCCACCGACAACCACGTCGACATCCAGGAACGGCAGATTTGCCTTGAAGCGGTCACGAAAGTCGTCGAGATCCTCTTCGGCTACGACCACAACCGCCTGGTTCACGTCGTCTCGGGTCGCGAAAGCCTCCAACGAACGGATCCAGATGGCCCGGCCTTTCAGGTCCACGAAGGGTTTCTTCTCCCGCGTGCCGAATCGACTGCTCTGGCCGGCCGCCGGCAGAATCACCGCGAAACTGGTCATGTCTCACCTCCCCATACACAACGACAGGGCCGACTACCCGTAACCCGCTCTGGTCAGTTAGTTTGCCAGAACCGAGCCGGAACGGCGAGTGCCCATCAGGCGCGAGCGGCGGTCACGCAGCGGATTGACCAGTCCACGCTCGATCACCTCCTGTCGCTGAACCCATCGGTGCCCCAGCGTCGGGTTGAGCGTGATCAACTGCGTCATCCGTTTGAGCATCCGGCCGACCAACTCGATCGTCTCGGATTCGTCACTGCCTGTCCCGTGAGTTCTCGTCGGCAGCCGGGACCACCGCTGCTTGAGGACCTCGAGAAGTGAATTGAGGTGATCCCAGTGCGTCGTCGCCTCGTTCGCCGTGGGGGTCATCTTCAGCAGGCTCTCGATCGCCCCGTGGACATCGCCGATCCGGTGGTTGGAGATCACTCCGAAATAGACCGCGTGCAGCTGGTGTAGCAGTTCCTCTCGCCGATCCACAACTGGACATTTCGACCACAGCACGGCCACTTCACGGTGAACGAATTCACTCAACAGGGGATCGAACGGAACGGCAAACGCCGAGATCGATCCGATCTGCCGTTCGGACGGCTGCGGCAACCGTTCGACGATGGCCAGTGTTTTCAGATACTGCAGACGTCGCCGATCGACCGGGTGCCGCAGCCGCCGAATGCCCACCTGGCCCGATTCGGACTCGAAGACAAATCGCGGCCGGTCGACGACCTGCTTGTCGACAGCCCTCCGATAAGCCCGGAACCCATCGCCAGCCTGCCCCAGCAACTGCTGGCCCCGGCGAACATCGGCCAGGCGTTCCCGCACCTCGGCCACCATTGCGTCTTCGACCTCGATCCGTTTCAGCAACGGTTGGGGAACATCCCGGCGATCTCCCCGAGTTCCATCCAGGCGTGTGCCACCAGCCAGCGCTGCTACCGGCAGCCGTGCCGCCAGCCAGCCGTTGCCGACGTGATTGAGGTGATCGGTGTCTCCTGACTTGGTCAGACCGCAGGTCGGCAATTGCAGCAGGTTGGCCCAGTCCCAGCCGATCTCGGCCAACGCTCCGCGAACGTGGGGACCCTGCAGGCGAGCCACCAAGCCCGGCCGGTTGAGCAACCGCGGAGAATCAGTCGCCAGCACCAGGAACCGTCCCGGTCCGACCTGGACCCGTACCGTCGCCGCGAAGACCTCGCCAATCGCGGCGTGTGGGACCGCCACCCCGGCGATCCCGACATCGCGGACCGAGAAAGCCTGGCAGAACACTCCATCACTGGCCAACTGTCTTGCAGCATTGCGATAGAATTCGAGCGTCCTGGTCGACTCGGCCCGCCAGGCCACGGGCCGCGCCACTGTTGCAATCACGACATCGTATTGGCCCGACCGGGCTGCTACGGCAAGTGCCGGTGCCAGGTGCCGCCACCTCAGACGCATGTCGTCAAAGTCACTGCCCCCTGCCACCAGTCCACTCCGACCGCGATCGGGTTCGACACAGTCGATCCGGGTCACCGGAAACCCCAGCCCGGCCCGCAACCCCTCGCCCCCGCCGACCCCCAACATCAGCACGCGTTCGGGACGTTCGTGCACGACCAGCGGAATCAGTGATTCGAGCACTTCGGCAGCGTAACGGGGACTGACCGTCGCGTCCTGGCTCCAGGCCGCCGCAGGGATACCATCGACACGCAACAGTCGCAGTGCCCCGCGTTGTGACCAGGTGGTCAACGTCGCATCGCACGTCTCTCGACGCGAGATCATGCGAGCCTCGTCGAGCGACTCGTGCAATCGCCGAGGCCATTTCTGTTGGGTCGCTGCGACCACGCGTGCCGAGTAGAGCAGGCGGGCCGATTGACCGGGATCATACCGACCGACCTGGGTTGTCAACAAAACCAACCCGGCCAGCGACCACACCAGCCGTTTCCGCAATCGGGTCGCTCGTCGAGATTGTCGATCGGGCACCATCGCGAGACACCACGCTGCAACGACCAGAACCACGACCGGACCCAGCCCGGGAACCAACAGCCAGCGAGTGAGGAACAAACCTGCCAGGACCGGAAACGGGGCTGCCGCCGCCGGACTGGTCCAACCTGGACCGGCCGACGACGTGCCGCGCTTCATCAGCGAGTCGCTTGCCGCCAGTGATCCGGCCAGCAACACGCCCACAGGCGTCACCGCCACCAGCACCAATGCGGACCAACCGGCCATCAACAGCGCGGGACTGCCACCGGTGGTCTTCAGGTACAGCAGCCAGTCGACCAGCATCGGGAACGTCGCTGGAACAAGCAGCAGGCCCGCAGCCAGGCCGAACGGACGGAGACTCCGACGACCCCGTCCCATTGCTCCGCCCAGGCACAACGCCGCCGCAACCACCAGAAGATACCATTCGGCGGCGGGAACCAGTTGAACCAACATGCGATCCAGCGACGCCATCACCGCACCGACGACTGCCAATCTGACCAGGCCGAATCGGTCGAGACGACCGGACCACGCCGGAGGATTGCCAGCGTCATGATCCGACCGGGATCCCTTCACCAGTTCGGCCAGGAACAACAGCCCGGCCAACACAGCCGCCAGCAAGACCGTCGCGTCGACGCCGATCCAGCCAAACAGCAGATGAGCCGCCATCACCGCGCCGATCGTGGTTCCGAGAAGAAAACCCCGCAACTGTCGTCTGCTGCGGCAAGCGGCCAGGCAGCCCAGCCGAACCGACCAGGCAAACGGGAGCGACAGGGCCGACGTGGTGACCAGCATGGCCACCGGAAGACCATCGACGGTGACGAGTTGATCGATCGGGATGAGTGACAGCCCGAGAACGATCCCCGACAGCAGCCCCCCCAGCACAGCCGACCACACCGCCAACCCCAGCAGCAGCCAACCGCGTCGGCCGCGCCAAGCCAGGCCCAGGCCCGCGCCGATCGCCAAGCCCCAGCCGACGGCAACGTCGGTGGCCAATGATCCCCCCAGCGACGCCGCCACCTGGTGCCACATCGACACCACGAACAGAGCGACCACGAAACCGTCCAGAATCTTCGATTCCGCGAGTTTCGATCCGCCGAACAGGCAGGTCGACCACACCCGACCGACCGGGCGGGAAACGGGAGAAAGCGGTCGCATGGACATCCGTGCCACTGGTGTCGATCGCGCGATTCGTCGTAACCGGAAGAACTCTTGTATCGCATGGTCGGAATCAGCCGCAAGACCAGTTGCCCGGCCCGGTGACGCACCACAGAGTTGTTCCAGACTGGTGATCCCTGATCCCCGAGAGCGATCTGCTGATGTCCTGTCCACTCCGTTTTTCCGGGTCCCACGGCGGCCGAACACCGACACTGACGACCGTCGTCGCGACACTTCTCATCGCATCGATCACCACGTCATACACCCGCGCCGAGCCCGCACAGCCGCTCGACCGGGCTCTCGCATCGGTTCGACGCACCGACCTCTCACAACACATCAACACGCTGGCCAGCGACACGCTGAGGGGCCGAGCTGCTGGAACAGACGGTGGACACGCCGCCGGAGCCTACCTTGTCCAGCAACTCCGACGCGTCGGGCTCAAGCCGGCCGGCGTCGATGGAGATTTCTACCAGGAATTCTCGGAGAAGGGATTCCGCAACGTGCTGTCGGTGCTTCCGGGAACAGACCCGCAGTTGAAGGACCGCTACATCGTCATCGGCGCCCACTACGACCACGTCGGCCTGGGGACCAAGCGAACCAGCCTGGGCGGTATCGGACAGATTCACAACGGGGCCGACGACAACGCCAGCGGCTCCGCCGCGGTCCTCGAAGTGGCCGAAGCCCTGGCCGGGACCAGGCAGTTGGATCACCGCCGATCGATTCTGTTCGTCTTCTGGGATGCCGAAGAACTCGGCCTGCTGGGCTCCAAGTACTGGACCGCACACCCGACGATTCCTGTCTCGGCGATCGACATGATGTTGAACGTCGACATGGTCGGCCGGTTGCGGGACGATCGGTTGGTGGTCTTCGGATCGCGAACCGCCGCGGGACTCAGACGCGTGGCCGTCGAACACAATACGCGGCTGAAACAGCCGATGACCCTGGACTTCAACTGGGATCTACTGGCCAACAGTGATCACCATCCGTTCTTCTCCAAGGACATCCCCGTCCTGTTTCTTCACACCGGGCTGCACGGTCAATACCACCGTCCCAGCGACGACGCCGACCGAATCGCCTGGACCGGTCTCGAGAGAGTCACTCGGCTGCTGTTGAGATTGACCCACGACGCGGCCTGCCGACCCGAGACGCCCGGTTTCCGTCGAGGGGCGGCCGAGGAATCTGAGGCATACCGTCGCCAGCTGGAATCCTCGGCGCTGACCGCCCAGCAAAGACTGGGGGCCACATGGGATCCTGAACTTGCCGGCGAGGGCATCATTCAACTGACCGCCGTCGCCGACGACACCGCCGCCGATGAGGCCAAACTCAAGAAGGGCGACCGACTGCTCAAATTGGGAAATGTCGACATCGAAAACGCCGAAACTTTCGCCTGGCAGATCCTGTCGTCACCGGCGCAGATCGAGGTCCTGACACGACGGCGAAACAAGAGGAAACTGCGGATCCGTACGCTGCTCCTGCCGGGTGAACCACAGCGACTAGGATTCGAGTGGTACGTTGATGACGCCGAACCCCGCGCGGTTGTCGTCAGCGGTGTTTCCCCCGCATCCCCGGCCGGCCGAGCCGGTCTTAAGAATGCCGATCGGATCGTCGAGGTCAACGGCCGACCGATGGCCGGGGGAGCCGACTTCGCCAAGGTGCTGCGTCGACGGGACGGCACGATCCAGCTGCGGGTTGAGCGACGGGGTCGTTACCAGCCGATCCGGTTGCCGTTGCACCCCGCAGTCGGCGTTTCCAGCCCTAGGGAAAACTCTCGCCGTGACGATACACCCGATCGCCGTGGTCGCTGATCGCCGCGTGGTCGGCGGGGGACATCGCCTGCCAGGGTGAAATGACAGTGAGCACCGCATCCAGTTCGCGGCGTCCGTCGGGAGCGGCCAGCGCCACCGTCACCGCCGGCTGGCACAGGACCCAGCGGTAGCAGTCGGCCGCCGACGGCAGAGAGAACTCTGCCGGATCGTCCGGAGTCGCCCGGATCAGGCCACCCCAGCGAAGGCAGGTGAACGCCACGACCGGACGATTCTCGACTTCGGTCACCGGAAACACGTCCCGTTCGGCTCCCCGGTGAGCGGCGTTGTAGCGAATCATCAGGCTGTCGAGACGGCCACCGGAGACCCAGTCGGCGGCGAGGCCACGCTGGTGGCTGGTCAGTCCGATCGAGCGTACCACTCCATCTCGGCGTGCGGCGTCGATCACCTCGGCCGCTCCGCCCACCGAGATGATCTGCGCCCACTCCGCATCACTCTCGACATAGTAGTAGGTCAGAACATCCAGGTAGTCCGTACCGAGCTGTTCCAGGCACTCGGCCAGTTCGTCCCGAGCCCCTGACGCGGTTCTCGCAAAAAACTGTACCGCCACCCGGACATCCTCGCGGCGTCGACCGGATTGCCGGATCCACTCCTGCAGCCCGTCGGCATGTCGACACCAGTTCAGGTAGTTGATTCCGCGATCCACCGCGTGCTCGACGTCCTCGGGATCCAGCGACGTGTTGCCCCTTGTGGCCAACCCCAATCGGCAGACACGCCCCACTCCCGGCCAATCCTTGAACTGCCCGGATTCGAGTTCGTACGGGTCCCCATCAACAGTCATCCGCGGGCCTCTCGCCAGATGTCACCCAGCGGATCTCGCGTGCGGGTGTCTTCGAGAAACTGGTCGGTGCTCTGTGGATCGACGGCCTGGCAGGACCGGGTCAGCCGTTCGGCCAACTCGGTCAATTCGTCACTCCACGCGTGCGGATCAGCATCGCGTGGCGGGGTGATCGAAAATTCCTGCAACAGCAGGACGAACCGCAGCAGGTGGCGGAACAGGACACCCTCCTGCCGACCAAGATCGGCCATTCCAACGACCTTGTCGAAGTCGCCGCCGAATTCGTCGATAGCGCCCGCCGCCCAGATTGCCGCGATCCGCAATTGCCCCGCCCCGGGGTACTCGGCGTCGAACAACAATTTCAGCTTCTCGGCCAACCGCAGCGGCCAGATCCTCTGGCCGAATTCATCCTCCTCGGGCTCGCTTCCCAGTTCCGCCGCGGTGGCCAATCCCCGCTTCAGCAACTCCGGGTGAAGTCGCTCGACGGCCAGCGGACCCTGTGGAACCCGTTCAGGACCCGGTACGCGGACCGCACGGAGGGCCGACCCGGGAAACTCAAGTGCACTTTCCAACGCCTGGATCCACTCGACACGGCTCGCCGCTGCCAGGTGATCCCTCAAGAACGCTCCATAAATCGGATGGATGCTCCGGAAACCCACCAGCATCTCCAACCGCTCGGTAGGTCGAGCCAACTCGGCACGGTAGTCGGTCGACTCACCCGGACCCGAAGCATCGGGGCTCCCGGCCGCCCCGCTCTGCTGGTGCGAGACAGCAACCGCCTCTGCCATCAACGCTCCCAGCATCCCCGAGGTGGCGGGGGGATCGGGAGTGTCGTCGACCGCGTCGCTGCCGCGCTTGGGCGGCTTGGGTTCCAACTCGACAAATCCCCCCGCCCACAACGTCATCAACATTTCGTCCAGGCGGCCGTGTGCCGATTCGCATGCCTTGGGACCCAGCAATCGACCGTCGATGAACTCGTGCAGCCGATCGACTCGTGGTGAATTCGACAGCAGGTAGGCCAGCAACCGCCAGGGAATATCACCCCGGCTGACCAGGTCGCCCGCTGGCGATTCGACCAGACGGTTGAACTGTTTCTCGTTCCAGTACTGCCGGTTCGGACTCCGCTTGGGCATCTTCTTCAACAACTTCTTTCGCGCCTGGATCAACTTCGGGTCACCGGTCTTCTCGGGAATCGTCGCCAGCTTGTCTTTGAACCGGGCGATCTTCACGTCGTCCTCGTGAGCCAGCACATAGACATCACCGTGGTCGTCGAACTGCGGGCGGCCCGCTCGACCGAACATCTGGTGCGCCCGGCTGGGATCGATCACGGTCTTTTTTCCCGGCGGTCCCTTCAGCAGTTCGGTCAGCACGACCGAGCGAGCCGGGAGATTCACCCCGGCCGCCAGAGTCTCGGTGCAGACCACCACCGACAACAGCCTCTGGCAGAACAGGTCCTCGACCGCCCGCTTGTACTTGGGCAGGATGCCGGCATGGTGCACTCCCACGCCTCGCAACAGCAGGCGTTTCAGCTTCCGACCACCACCGGGACCCCAGTCGAAGGCGTTGACCGCTTCGGCCAGGGCCTTCTGCTGTTCGTCGTCGACCAGCCGCTTTCCCTTCAGCAGCTCACCGGAACTCCAGCAGCCCTCCCGGTGGAAACTGAAGACCAGCGCCGGCGTCCGCTCCGCCGCCACCATCTGCTCGATCTGGTCCCCCAGCAGTTCCTCGCCGACCCAATGATGCGTCAACGGCACACGTCGTTCATCGGACTGCACCAGCGTCAATCGTCTTCGGTGACTGGACCGGAGCCAGCCCAAAAAACCCGATGCATTGCCGACGGTGGCCGAGAGCAACAGCAGTCGGACCGATTGTGGCAGCAACCCCAACGACAATTCCCAGACAACACCCCGCTCGGGATCATTGAAACTGTGGAACTCGTCCATCACCACCGCGTCGATCTCACCCAGCTCATCGCCGGATTCGTCGTGCCCCTGTCGCAACAGGCGATTCAACAGCACCTCGGCGACAACCACCAACACCGGAGCGTCTGGGTTGACTCGCCGATTGCCGGTGATCAGTCCGACCGACTCGCGGGGGTATCCCCACCGCTGGGCCGAATCCTGCAGTTCCCGGAGTTTCTGTTCACACAGCGCGATCAATGGCGTCGTGTAGTAGACGCGTCGACCGGTCGCAAGCCCCTCATAAACGGCCGCCTCGGCAATCAGAGTCTTGCCGGTTCCGGTCGGAGTGCAGACCAGCACGCCCTCTTCGGAGCCGAACCACGCCAGCAACGCCTCTTCCTGAATCGGATACGGCTCGAACAGGAGCTGGTCGAGGTACCCTAAAACCAGCTCATCGCGGGTCGGAACGGAGGAGTTCATGGCGGTCGAGCTTCGTTGCCGAGTGAATCAGCGGCCGTCATGATAGGCCGTCGCCACCGGCGACGCGACGCAGTGGAGATGGCGATGAACGGACAAGATCCCGAGACGACCTCCCCGTCGGACTGGACCGAACGGATGCGGCAGGGGATGCCCTCGTCGACCCGTTGGGCCTACCTGGACCATGCCGCCGTGGCTCCATTGCCCACCGTCGCGGCTGACGCGATGCGGGCCTGGATCGACGACATGGTCGTCAACGGCGCGACCGACTGGAATCATTGGCGGCACCGGGTCGAGTTGCTGCGACAATCCGCCGCGGGACTCCTGGGAGCTGCCGAGGATGAGGTCGCGGTGATCCGGAACACGACCGAAGGCGTGGGGCTGGTGGCCGAGGGCATCGACTGGCAGCCGGGCGACAACCTGGTCGTGCCCGCCTGCGAGTTCCCCTCGAACCTCTACGCCTGGCAGAACCTCGCCGACCGGGGTGTCGAGGTGCGGGTGCTGCCGGTCGACCTTGACCATGTCGGCTACGACCAGATCGAGTCCGCCTGTGATGAACACACCCGCCTGGTCGCCATCAGCTGGATCGGGTTCCGGACCGGCTTTCGGATCGACCCGGCACGGGTGGCCGAGATCGCTCACCGGCACGATGCCTGGTTGTTCGTCGACGCCATCCAGGGTCTGGGAGCCTTTCCGATCAACGTCGATTCGATGGGGATCGACGCCCTGGCTGGCGACGGTCACAAGTGGCTGCTGGGTCCCGAGGGCGCCGGCCTGTTCTACATCCGCCCGTCACTCCTGGATTGTCTGCGGCCCCTGGGCCTGGGCTGGAACAGCGTGCGGCACGCCGGTGACTTCAGCAACACCGACCTCGACCTCAAGACTCACGCCGGGCGATACGAAGGCGGTACCTACAACATGCCGGGAATCGCCGGACTCGAAGCCAGCCTCGGCTGGCTCGGCGAACTGGGAATCGAACGAATCGGCTCGAAGATCCTCGAAATCACCGACGACCTGTGCGAGAAGCTGACCGCCATCGGAGCCACCATCTCCAGCACTCGAACTCCGGAACACTCCTCGGGGATCGTCTCGTTCGAAATGCTCGGGCAGTCTCCTCGTGACCTGATGCGGGCCTGCCGCGACCGGGACGTCGTCATCAACTGCCGGGACGGTCGACTGCGAGCCAGTCCGCACGCCTACTCGTCCCCCGACGACATCGGCAGGCTGATCGACATGCTCACCTGACCGGCCTCGAAGCCGGGCTACTGGTTTCCGCCCAGCGGCCGTCCCACGGCACGGAGCAACCCGACCTGGCTCCGGTTGTATTCGATGATGGCCTCCAACCGGTCCTGCCTGGCCTGCGAAATCGCCTCGACCGCCTGCAGGGCTTCCAACGGAAGACCGACCAGGCCGCGGATCCTCAAGCGGTGCAGCCGCAGTGATTCACCTGCCTGTTTGAGTCGTTCACCGGACATCGCCAGCCGCTGCCGGCTGCCCGCCACCTGGTGCCAACCCTGGGTTACCTCGGTCACCACGTCGTCCCGTGCCCTGGACAACGAAACCGCCGCCTGTCGCTCACGACTGATCGCTGCGTCGCGTGCCGCGCGGGTTCCGCGTCCGAGGTTCTCGATTTCCCAGACGGCCAGCAAATCGAAATCCGTACGGCCGCCCAGCCGGCCGATCGAGTCGCTCGAATCTCCACCGTAACCGCCGGCCGAGAATCCCAACTGGAAGTGGGGCAGCCAGGGTCTCCAGTCGGCCGCGGATCGGTCTGATCCAGCCGCATCAACCGATGCCCGGCCGGCCGCCAACTCGGGCCTCACTGCCAAGGCTCCGTCGACCAGGTCCGACAACGTCGTGGACTCTTCCAGCAGATCCACCGGCACGGCCTGGTCTTCCAGTGCGAACAGCGTGGTCGACGGATCGAGCCGCAGTTCGCGGGCGAGACGAGCCGAGGCAACCAACACGTCCGATTCGGCGACCACCGCCCGCTGATGTCGTCGCTGAACATCGGTCGCCATCCGGGTGACATCAGCCTGTGACCCCTTGCCGGCGGTCACGAACGCTTCGGTCTGCCGCAGCAGTGCCCGCGCATCCTGCAGATCAGTCCGGAAATTGGCCAAACGACCCTGCGAATGGACCAATTCGAAATAGGCCAACGCCGCAGCCTGCAGGGTGTCGTTGAAGGTCGCCGTCTGCCGGGCTCGCTCGACATCCAGCCGTTGTCTCGCAACCAGGGGCTTGAAGATCACGTCGGCCAGCGACAGATTGACACCCATCCGCAACGGCCCGCCGGAACCACCGGTCAGTGGTGCCATGCCGCTATTCGCCCCGCCGCCCAAGAACAGCGAACTGCGTCGGGTATTTATGAGGTCGCCGGACGATGTCTGGATTTGTCCGGAGTGACGGTTGTAGCCCATCCCGGCGATCAGCGACGGCATCCACGTGGCCTCGGCCGCATCCACCACCGCCTGCGCTTCTCGAACACGCTCTGCAGCCAGTTCGATGTTCCAGTTCTGGGCTCCGGCCAGTCTCAACACCGTCGGCAAATCGACCGGGAAGGGCGACCCGCCTGACTTCGGTTTCTGGACATCACCCGGCACCACTTTCGGTGACTGGTTTCTCGAAGCCTGTTGGACCAGCCCGGTCGTCAACTTTTTGGGTTCGGCGGGTTCCCCGGCCGCCTGCTCCGGCAGCGTCCTCTCCGGCAATCGCTCAACCGACTCCGCCTTGATCACCGCCGTTTCGCTCGACACCGTTTCAATCACCGCCAGCCGGGTCGGTTCCAGCTTGCCGGACGCCGAATTTCGCGTCAACGGCATCTTGAACTCCGACTGGTTCAACACCGGCCTGGTCAACGCCAACTCGTTCAACTCCGGCTTGTTCAACACCAGTTGTTTCAACGCCGGCTTCGCCTTGGCCACCTCGATTTTTTCCACCGACTCCGCGGCCGCAATCACACTCATTCGCGACCGGTCGACCTCTCGCTTGAGCCCCAGTGACAGGCGATCTGTCATGGAATCGTGATGCGGTTCGTCCATGACGACGGCCTGGGGCGTCCTGCACCCGCACGCCGCCGCGAAACTGCCCAGCAGCAGCATCGCGATGCCGTTTCGACAGTGTTTGCGAGTAACCTGACTCATCACAGCACAGGGCCTTCTGCACCGTCGGGCGGGCGCGCACCCCCCCGGCGAGTTCGTGGATCTCCGGTATCCCTCCTTCATCCTATCGGCTGGTCCGACTGGATAGGTCTTGCAGACTTTGACGGTTCTGCGGATTCTTCGCGCAGATCGTCATGGGGGATCGGCTGGGGCGGTTCAGTATTTGGCGAGATTTTCGGTCCTGACCGAGTCGCCCTCGCTGACGTCCCCGACGAATCCGACCTGATTAGCGTCGTCGAACACGACCTCAACCGTGACACGGAGGTCCTTGTCGCCACGGACCACCACGACGAACCGCCCGCCGTCTTCGTCGGTGCCGACGGCCTTCGTGGAGACGACCTTGAGCCTGTTGGCGGCATCCCAGCGTCGTCGCTCGACGGTCAGGGTGCCGAACAGCCCCAGTACGAGTCGCCTGCCCGTCTCAGTCGCAGGGTTGTCCAGGTGCATTTCGATGCGCATCTTTCTCGAAGACTGGTCGAGCACCTGTGCCGAGCGGGTCAGTGTTCCACTGACGACATGGCCCGGCAGGCCGCCGATCTTGCCGAATCGGGCTGCCTGGCCCGTACGAACGAAACCAATCTGCGAGGGCGGGGCGTGAGCGACGATACGAACACGGTCGATCCGCGCCACCTCGAACAGGGGACTCCCCTCGCCGCTGCCACCGGCAGGCCGCACAAAGGCCCCCCGATCGACGTGGCGAGCAATCACCACGCCGTCAAAGGGCGCCATGATGAAACGGTAGGCATTGAGTGTCTCGAGCCGTTTGACAACGGCAGTGGCCACACCGGCATCGGCCTTGGCCCGTGCCACGTCAGCCAGGGCCTTGCGGATCCTCGCCTGGGCCGTCACCGCCTCAGCCTCGGTTCCCTGGACGGCCGCGATCGCCGCCTTGTGTCGAAACCGGGCCTCGTCCTGCGTATCGAGACCGGCGGCTCCCATCTTGACCAGTCGAGCGATCCTCTGCAGTTCCACCTCGCGTAACGCCCGCAACGCCTGCTTCTCGATCAGGGTCTGTCTGACCTGCGTGGCCATCGCCCTGGCTATCTCCACGGCGGCTTCGACCTGAGCCACGTCGGCGACCGCACTACGGCTCTCGGCCTGCTTCTCGAACAGTTCCGCCTCCAGTTCCGGGATGTGCAGTTCGGCCAGCACGCTGCCGGCAGTCACGTCGACCCCGATATCGACTTCCTGCTTGCCCTGCAGCCCGATCGTCTTGACGAAGCCAGCCTGCTTGGCCACCAGCACAGTCGACTCGTACCCGACAACGCTGGCCCCAGGCAGTTCGACCTCGTCGACGTACTCCCTGGACCTGACCACCACCACCGATCCCCCGGTCTCGGGGACGGCGGTCGCCGTCGACGTCCGGGCCGGCCTGGTCTTCGGCCTCTTCTGGTCGCGCCCCGATCCCCCGCATCCAGCCGAGCCGACCAGGCCGATACAGGCGGCCACGACCAGCAATCGGAACAGGTGGTCCATGCGTGCCAGCACGTTGACCTCCTCGGGTCGCTCATTCGTCGTGTCGATCATCGCTCGTCTCTCCGGTGTCACTCGACGCCCGCGTCGACGCGACGGCGGTCGGCCATCACGCCCAGGCGGAATCCAAGTCCTCGGTCGTGTCCTTTTGTCGTTTCACCAACACGTACAGGCTGGGCACCACGAAACTGGGCAACAGCGTCGCGGCGATCACGCCACCGACGATGGTCCGGGCCAGCGGCACGTCGGCCTCTCCCCCGGCAAACCCGATCGCCATCGGCAACAGGGCCAGGATCGTCGTCATCGATGTCATCAGGATCGGGCGGAACCGCACCAGCGCCGCATCGACGATCGCCTGCTCAACACTGGCCCCTTCCGCCAGGCGGCCGTTGGCGAAGTCCAGCAGCACGATCGTGTATTCGACAACGATCCCGATCATCATGATGATGCCCATGAACGACTGGATGTTCAGCCGGGTGCCGGTGGCTTTGAGGATGAATGCCACGCCGATGAACCCCATCGGGATTGTCACCATCACGATCAGCGGATCGACGAACGAGCGGAACTGCCCGACGATCACCAGGTAGACCAGCACCGCGGCCAGCACCAGTCCCAGGGCAAAATCGACGAACGAATCTCGCATCGAACGAACTTCGCCGTGCAGTTCGATCGTCATCCCCGCGTACTTGCCCTTGCCGCCTGTGATCTCGAACCGCGTCGGCCGGTTCAGACCGATCACCGACAGGATCTGCTGGAACCATTCGGGGTACTGAGACACCGCAGCGCGGGAATCGCGGGTCGACTTCAGTGCCAAGCCCGGGTGAGCAACCAGCTTGTCCTCGATGGCCGCCACCACACTGCCCAGATCGTATTCGGGATCGACGTTGGCGAACACGTCGGTCACACGAGTGATGTTTCGATGGTTGATCACGGCGGGCCCGGTCTGGGTCGTGTCGAACCGGGCGATGTCGTTCAGGTAGACCGGCGTCCCGTCCCTGTCCTCGCGGACGACGATCATCCGCAGCGTGTCGAGCGAGTTGATCCGTTCCTCGGGATACTGCGATCCCAGGAAGTAGTGGTTCCCGTTGGCGGGGTCGATCCAGAACGCGGGATCGAAGTTGATCGAGCTGTTCGTCGCGCTGACCAATGCCTCCATCGCCTCCTGGGGTGTCACGCCTCGATCGGCCGCCGCGATCCGGTCGATCTCGACCTTGATCATCGGGTAGTCGATCCGCTGGGCCACCCGGACATCGGTCGCCCCCTCCACCTGGCTCATCGTCTCGGTCAGAGCGTCAGCGATTTCGTGAGCCTTCTTCAGATCGTATCCGACGATTTGCAGGTGGATCGGCGAGGGTTCTCCCATGTTCAATGCGGCCGTCAGGATGCCACCGGTATCGAAAGCGTACTCGACTTCGGGAAACTTCTTGTTGAGTTTCCTGGGGAGTTCTCGCCTGAGCTTCCTCACCAACTCGAAGACGTCCGTCTCACCGCCATCGGAGAGTTGCACGAGGATAAACGAGTCCATTGCGCCGGTATTGGGGGTGTAGGCCGCCGGCCAGTCCATCAGAACGCCGATATTGGCGATCAGCATCTCGCAGCGGGATTCCTCGTCAGCCTTGCGCACCTCCTCGAGGCTCAGTTTCCGCCTCACCCCGCCGGTGAACTTCTCGAGAGTCGCCGGATAAATCACCGCGGCCGGGTTTCCCGGAGCCGGGTCACCGATCATATCCACGATCACGTTCTCGACCGCCTGCACCAGTTCCTCGGACTTCTCGATCCGGGTCCCGGAGGGAGCACGGACATAGATCGTGAACTGCCCGGAATCGACCGGGGGAAACAATTCGGTTCCGGTGTTGCTCATCACCACGACCGCGACGGTGAACAGGGCCACCGAGAGTCCGAGCACGGCCCACTTGAAACGCAGTGACATCTGCAACAGCGTGTGGTACCTGCTGATCAACCAGCCCCGGTCGGTTCCCACGGGCGAGCCATCAGCCTCATCTGTCGACGATTCCGACGCGGCCGCTGCAGTCTCGTCCTGCACCGAAGCCTGTCCGCCCATCAACTTGGCGGCCGCCACCGGGACGAAGAAGATCGCGACCAGGTAACTGGCCCCGATGGCAAACAGCACGGCCATGGCCAGCGGCGTGAAGAGGAACTTGGCCAGTCCCGAGAGGAAGATGACCGGGAAAAAGACAACCATGAAGGTGACGGTCGCAACCAGCAGCGGTGTCGCGACCTCCTGGGCCCCGTCAAACGCGGCCCGCAGCCGCCCCTTCCCGGGCATGACCATGTGACGTTCGACGTTGTCGAGCACCACGATGGCCTGGTCGATCAGGATCCCCACGGCCAGGGCCAACCCTCCCAGCGTCATGGCGTTGATCGTGTTGCCGGTGAAATAGAGACCGATCAGGGACGAGAGGATCGAAACGGGGATCGCGATGACGATCACCAGGGTCGCACGCAGGTTGCGCATGAAGACCAGCACGACCAGGCCGGCGAACAACGCCCCCAGCACACCGGCAATCCACAACGCGTTGATGCTCTCGCGGACCTTCACCGATTGGTCCATGACCACGTTCAGATCGAGCGTGGCCATTTTGGGTCCCATCACCGGATCGTTCCGCTTTTCGTCCTGCAGCCGGGCCTTGATTTCCCCCAGCTTATCGTGGATGCGGTCGACGATCTCGATCGTGTTTGCACCCGGTTGCCGGTAGACGGGCACGTAGACCAGCGTGCGGCCGTTGACCCGCACGATGTTGGTCTGGATCTGCCGCGTGTCCTTCACCTCGCCGATGTCGCTGAAGAGAATCGGCTCGCCCTGCGCGCCGACGGTGATCGGGGCACTGTTGAGCTGGGCGACGCGATCGGGGATCGCGTTGGTGTAGATGTAGAATTCCTTGTCCTGGATCTTGGCACTGCCGGCCGGGATCAACACGTTCTGCTGCCGCAGCGCCGCGTGCACATCGCGAATGGTCAAACCGTGAGCCCGCAGCTTCTCGGGCTCGACGTAACAGAGAATCCGTCGCAGCGACCCGCCGTTGACTGCCGGGGCGATGACGCCCGAAATCGACTGCAGGTTGTTTCGGAGGTTCTTGTAGGCCACGTCGTAGAGTTCGGAGTCGGTCATGTCGGGATTCGACACCGACACCAGGCACAACGGCACGCTGGCGGTCGGATCGAACGGCATCACCATCGGCGGGATCGTCCCCGGCGGCAGGTAGAACATGTCGCTCATCGCGTACATGCTCACCTGGCTCAACGCCTCCGCCTGGCTGATATTCGGATGGAAGAAGTCCTTGACGATGCAGACCCCCTGCATCGCCTTGGCCTCCTGGTGCTCGATCCCCGAGCTCTGCCCGGTCCACCGCTGCAGGCGACTCATGATGTCCTGCTCCATCACCTCCGGAGGCATCCCGGGGTAGAAGCAGACGATCTGGGCCGCCGAGGTGGTGAACGTCGGCAACAGGTCGGCGGGAATCCTGGCCAGGCTGACCGTGCCGATCACGGCCACGATCAGCACATGGACGATCACCAGGTAAGGGTTCTTCAGCGCAATCCGAATCATCCAGTGGATCTCCGAAACGCAGCGACGACCGAGCCAGCTAGTGGGGCACGGCGGGGCCGATTGTTGTTGAGTTCTTCTATTCTTGCAATCCGCATTTTCATTTGCAATCGGATCGTGAGACCGCGAATTCCGTCGTATGAGTGGGAATCTGCCGAGCCTGACGGTTGTTCGGATTAAAGCTCTTGTGCCAATTGTCTGGCTGATCCGGATCCACCGCGACCAGCTCGACCAAGTCGAAATGCCCGATCAGCTGGTGATACAGAGCCGAGGACGACTCGTCCGAATCAGTCCCAAAGGTGCCGCGAATCCTACAATTTTCTTGCGGCAACGTCAGCCCGATTATCACCGACTCCACCGGACCGGCCCGCAATGAGTTCGTCGCATCGCGTGGTCCTGCTTGTCGTCTTCTGCGGTCTCATCAGCGTCCCCGCGCTGGCCGCACAAGAGACAGCGGCTCCCACCAACGCCACTACCGACGCCCCAGCGGCCGACCCCCTGGCCATGCAGGTGGATCGGGCGATCGATGTGTCGAGCCGACGGTTTCTGACGATCGAGCATCACTCCCCATGGCAGATCCTCCACGGGGTCCTGGCCCTGAGACAGAATTTCCAGATCAACCGGCCCGGCGGCAAGCCGGGAGACCGCGTCCGAGCCCTCGACTGGCTGACCGAGGGAGCCAGTTACCGCGGCACACCGCTGTTCCGCCGGACCGGGCACGGCGGGCAGGCGCAGCCGTATACCCAGCCGTACGAGTTCGAAGGGCATCCGAACCAGTTCCTGGCGATTCTGACAATGTCACGTTTGCCCGGCGAGCATCGCTTCGCCGTCGCCGGCAGTCCCGACAAACAGGTGGTTTCAATCAACGACCTCGTCAAGCACGCCCAGGCGACGGTCAACGACCGCGAAGAGATCACCTGGACCCTCTGGGCACTCTCGCACTACCTGCCGCCGGAAACCGAGTGGCTCAACGCGGCCAGCGAGCCATGGAGCATCGAACGGCTCGTGAAGATCCAGACCTCGGAGGATACCGACGAAGCGGCCTGCGGCGGCACTCACGGGCTCTACGCCATGACGTATGCCCGCAACGTCTACCGTCGGGCACACGAGGGCCAGGTTCGGGGCGCGTGGCTGGAAGCCGACCAGAAAATCCGCCGTCATGTCGAGGAAGCCAGGATCTACCAGAACAGTGACGGCACGTTCTCGGCCAGTTACTTCCTCGGCCCGCACCAGGGCCACCAGTTCCAGGAACGGATCGAGACTTCCGGCCACACCCTGGAATGGCTCATCCAGGCCGTTTCCGATGAACAGCTCAAATCGGCGTGGCTGCGTCGCGGCGTGGCAGCGATGGCCGAGGACCTGACCCGCCACTCCGACAAGACCGTCCAGTGCGGCCCGCTCTACCACGCGTTGCACGGGCTGGTGCTCTTCCGCGAACGTACCCGACCGCCTGCTCCGTCGACGGCCGTTTCGCTCACCCCTCCACGGCCCGACGACACCACGCCAACCGACGGCAAGTGAGGCGATCCGCGTCACCTGTCCTGCCAGGGCGAGTGGTCGAGGAACACGTGGCGGGGCGCGAACTGGGCGGTGTCGGCCCGGTAGTCTCCGATCGCCGCCAGTTGACTCTCCGAATCGACCAGCACCACCCGAGCGCCATCCTCGGGAGTCGCCTCGGACCAGGCCACGCGTCGCCCGTGAAAGACCTCCTCGAGTTGATCGAGCGTGGCAATCTGCCGCGGCAGATCCTCGACGGCCACCAGCGGTGACACCATCCGCTCGGCCAGGGTGTCCGGGTCGATCGCATCGACCCGGAGCGCTGCTTCGAGTGAGAACGGGCCGACACGCGTCCGCACCAGCCGGCTCATCACCGCGCCACAGCCGAGACGCTTGCCGAGATCGCGGCCGATCGAGCGGATGTAGGTGCCGCTGCTGCAGACGATCTCGACGTCGAGTTCCGGAGAAGACCAGCCCAGGATTCGAATCGAGGTGATGTTGACTGTCCGTGCCGTCAATTCGACATTCTGTCCCGAACGAGCCAGTTGGTAGGCACGGCGGCCGTCGACCTTGACGGCCGAGTAGGCCGGCGGAACCTGCTGGATCTCTCCGACAAATCCTTCCAGGGCAACGGCGATGTCCGAATCGTCCAGATCCGGAGTCGCCTCGAGCACCTCCACTTTGATCTCGGTGTCGTCGGTCTCGCTCCGTCGACCCAGCAGAAACGTGGCCCGGTAGGTCTTCGGTCCGGCCTGGACACAGGCCATAAGCCGGGTCGCCCGGCCGACAGCAACCACCAGGACTCCGGTTGCCAGGGGATCCAGCGTCCCGGCGTGCCCGGTCTTGTCCGGTCGGACCAACCGTTTCACGCGATCGACGGCCCGCCTGGAGGTCATTCCGGCCGGCTTGTCGAGTACCAGGAACCCGCACGCCATCGTGGTCTGTCCCCGATTCGTCCGAGCCGGCCTACAACCGCATCGCCATGCGTTCCTGGTGCCGTATCCGTGCCGCCTCGACAAAACCGGTGAACAACGGGTGCGGGGCCAGGGGCTTCGACTTGAACTCGGGATGGAACTGCACGGCGACAAACCAAGGGTGCTCGGGCACTTCGACAATTTCGACCAGGTTCCCGTCCGGACTGGTGCCGGTGGCCGACATCCCCGCCGCGGAAAACGGATTGCGATATTCGGGATTGAACTCGTAACGATGCCGATGACGCTCATCGACCTCGGTCTCCTTGTAGCATTCGGCCACCACCGAATTCGGCTTCAGTGTGCACGTCTGGGCACCCAGTCGCATCGTGCCCCCCTTGAAGGTGATCTTCTTCTGCTCCTCGAGCATGCAGATCACCGGGTGCTCGGTCTCGGCGACGAACTCGGTGCTGTGGGCCCCCTCGAGCCCGAGCACGTTGCGGGCAAACTCGATCACGGCGCACTGCATACCCAGGCAGATGCCGAAATACGGCAAGTTGTTCTCGCGGGCGAACCCGATCGCCTGCACCTTGCCCTCGACACCACGCTGGCCGAAGCCCCCGGGCACCAGGATGCCGTCCAACCCGCTCAGCAGCACTCCAGGATCCTGATTCTCCAGGTCCTCGGCCTCGATCCGCTTGATCAACACCTTCGCCTGGTTCTCAGTACCGGCGTGCCCCAGCGCCTCGTAGATCGACTTGTAGGCGTCCATGTGCTCGATGTACTTCCCGACCACGCCGATCGTGACCTCGTGCTCGGGAGTCCGCATTCTCTGCAACATCGCCCGCCAGTCGCTCATGTCCAGCGTGCCGGCTGAGAGCTGGAGCTTGTCAATGATCAACTGGTCCAACCGGTGGTCGACGAGTCCCAGGGGCACCTCGTAGATCGAAAACTCCTTGTCGATCTCCTCGATCACTTCCGACTTCTCGACGTTGCAGAACAGCGCGATCTTGTCGATGTTCTCCTGGCCGAGTGGACGTTCGGTCCGCACGATCAGGATGTCGGGCTGGATGCCGATCTGCCTCAACTGACCGACGCTCTGCTGGGTCGGCTTCGTCTTGAGTTCTCCCGCGGCCTTCAGGTACGGCACCAGTGTCAGGTGGATGTACAGGCAGTTCTCCTTGCCGACATCCTGGGGAAACTGGCGAATCGCCTCGAGGAACGGCATGCCCTCGATGTCGCCGACTGTTCCACCCAACTCGGTGATCACCACGTCGACATCAGGCGTGGCCAAGCTGAAGACGGCGTCCTTGATCTCGTTGGTGATGTGAGGCACCACCTGGACGGTCTTGCCGAGAAATTCGCCCCGCCGCTCCTTGGCGATCACGCTCTGGTAGATCTGGCCGGTGGTGTAGTTCGAGTCGCGCGAGAGCGGGCTGTTGGTGAACCGCTCGTAGTGCCCCAGGTCCAGATCGGTCTCGGCCCCGTCATCGAGAACGTACACCTCGCCGTGCTGGTAGGGACTCATCGTCCCCGGATCGACGTTGATGTAGGGGTCGAGTTTCTGCATCCGCACATTCAAGCCACGCTGCTCAAGCAACAGCCCGATCGATGCGGAGGTCAGCCCCTTGCCGAGCGAACTGACCACGCCCCCGGTCACGAAAATGTGTTTTGCCATGCTCCCGTGTTCATCCTGTCCTGGAGCCATCTTGATCTCGGCAGTCACCCGACGTCCGTGCCCGGTGCCCCCCTGCCCCGCTTTACGCCGCCTGCCCTTCCGAACAACTCCCGGCCCGAGCGACGAACCGAGCATAATCATCCGGGGTGTCGATTCCAACCGCCGAATGCTCAGCCACTCTCACCCCGATCGCCGCCCCGTGCTGCAACGGCCGCAATTGCTCGAGCCGCTCGAGTTGTTCCAGTGGCGAAGGAGCCAGGCGTGTCAACTCGAGCAGATAGTCGCGGCGGTAGGCATAAAGTCCCACGTGCAGCAGCCAGGGTGAATCGCCGGCCAGCAACGTTTCGGGATCCGCATCCCGCACACACGGAATCGGATGCCGACTGAAATACAGCGCCCGGCCGTCGGTGCCGGTGACGACCTTGACACACGAAGGATCGTCGAGCGTCCGCCGATCTCGAATCGGACAGGCCAGCGTGGACATCTGCAGCCCGGGTTCGTTTCGCAGAGATGCAACCAGGAGGTCGATCTGGTCGGGCTCCAGTTCTGGTTCGTCCCCCTGGACGTTGACCACGATCTCGACGTCGTCGCAGCACCGACCAACCACCTCCGCAACCCGGTCAGTCCCGCTGGAATGCTCTCCGGTCAACTCCGCCCGGCCGCCGAATTGCCGCACCGCAGCGGCGATTTCGTCGCTGTCGGTCGCGACGATCACCTCCGCGAGGCTTTCCGCCCGACACGCCGCCCGCCAGGCGTACTCCAGCAGCACCCGCCCGGTGTCGGCCAACAACAACTTGCGAGGCAATCGCGTCGACTGCAATCTCGCGGGAATCACTCCCACTGCCCGCCCTGACGTTTCCACGGAACTCTCCCTTGTTCCTTTCGTCGTCGACGCGCAGCATACCATCGATCCCGTCGCGACCTCAATGCGAGGATTTTCCGCCATGATCCCCCAACTCCCTCTCGGTCGCACCGGCCTGGATGTCTCGGTGCTGGCACTCGGGGCCGGCCCGATTCCGGAACTGATGACCACCGCCGATCCCCAACGGCAACAGCAGGTACTCAAGCGGGCTCTCGATCACGGCATCAACTGGATCGACACCGCCGCAACCTATGGTCACGGCCAATCCGAAAAGAGCCTCGGAGATGCGCTGCAGGCCCTGGATGCGGTCGACGCGTTTCACCTGGCCACCAAGGTTCGATTGATGCCCGAACAACTCGCCGAACAGCCGATTCGCGACATCGTTCGGGAGTCGGTTGACGGAAGCCTGTCACGGCTGGGAGTCGACCGCGTCACGCTGCTGCAACTGCACAACTCGGTGACCAACTCCCGAGGCGATCTGCCCACGTCATTGACTCCCGAAGACGTTCTCGGCCCGGGGGGGATCCTCGACGCCATGCAGGAACTTCGCGAAGACGGAGTCGTCGAACATCTTGGCCTGACCGGGCTGGGAACAGCTTCGGCCCTGAGGACATTGATCGCCTCGCACCATTTTTCGACCCTCCAGGTGCCCTATCACCTGCTGAACCCGACGGCCGGTTCGTCTCCGGAGGACGGCTGGAGCGAGACCGATCACGGGCGGATCATCGACGACTGCGCGGCCGCGGACGTCGGCGTTTTCGCCATTCGCGTCTACGCCGGTGGCGCCCTGCTGGGCCTGCCACCGGCGGCCCACACTCACACGACCCGGTTTTTCCCGATGGATCTCTACCAGAGGGACTCGCAACGGGCCGCCGAACTGGCGGCCACGCTGCCCCCCGGCCAGGGACTCCAGCAGGCGGCCGTCCGGTTTGTCCTGGACCACCCGTCGGTCACATCGGCCATCATCGGCTTCAGCCAGCCCGATCATGTCGACCAGGCGGTGGCGGCCCTTGCAGATCCCGCCTAGGCCATCAGGTCGGCCCAATCGTCCATCGCGGCGAACTCGTCGTCGATCTCAGAGGCCTCGCCGACGATCTGGTCCTGGCCCTCTCCGCCGGCCAGCGAGTCCGTTCCGCCCTGGCCCTTGATGATGTCGTAGCCCGGGCCTCCGACGACCAGGTCGTTGCCCGCTCCACCGAAGAGCTGGTCGCGGCCGGAGCCCCCGTAGAGGACATCATCGCCGGACCGGCCCACCAACGTGGTGTCTCCGCTGAATGACCGGGCGTCGATCAGGTTGTCTCCGGTTCCGCCGGTCAACGTGGCCGCCTCGATACCGATCAGTGAATCGGCACCGACACCCAACAGCGTCGTGTCGGTCAACAGGAAGTCGGTGTCGAACGTCTCGGACACCCGGTCGAACCCTTGGCCACCGTTGAGCACATCGTCGCCCAGGTCACCGCTGAGCAGGTCATCGCCCAACTGGCCCCGCAACCGGTCGTTCCCGGTTCCTCCCTCGAGCACGTCGTTTCCGGCTTCGCCCATCAACCGGTCGTCGCCAGCACCACCGATCAACCAATCGTGGCCGATGCCGCCCTTGATGCGGTCCCGGCCGTCACCACCCTGCAGCGTGTCCGCACCGCCCTGGCCGTTCAGGAAGTCGTTCCCCGAATCGCCCGTCAGCGTATCGCGTCCCGCACCGGCCAGCAGACGGTCATCGCCGACCTGCCCCATCAACCGGTCGTGACCACCCGATCCGTTCAGTCGATCGTTACCGTCGCCGCCTCGCAGGATATCATTGCCGGAGTTGCCCTGGGCAAAGTCGTCGGCGTCTCCACCGTCGAACTCGTCGTTTCCGCCGCCACCCAGGAACCGGTCTCGTCCGGCACCACCGGTCACCAAGTCGTTGCCGCTCTGGCCATTGATCCAGTCGTCACCGTCACCGGCATCGACCACATCGTTCCCGGCACCGGCCCAGATCCGGTCATCCAGCATCGTGCCGGTGATCAGATCGTCACCGTCTCCGGCCTGGATCAACACGTCCTCGAGCCGGTCGTAGGTCGCCGGCGTCACCGCGGCGAGGTTGATCGTGTCCGAACCATCACTGCCGGAAACAACCATCGACGTGACATTCGACGTCAACACCGTTCCCAGGCCGCTGTCCAACTGGCCGTCGACCAGCACCTGCACCAGCGAACCGCTCGACTGGATCACCACCGAACTCCCGGCCGAGGCCGTGACCGTCAGTGTGCCACTGGCGGGATCGAATCCGCTGCTGGCCGAGTACGCCACCGGGGGTGCCACTGGAGGATCGAAGTTGCCGAACACCGGCACCGACAGGTTGTTGCCGTACTGGCCGAACCGGTCGTTGCCCAGGGGGGCCGGTGAGAAAGCGTGATCTAGGGAATCGACGTTTCCGGCCGCGCCGGAGGTGTCGCTCTGCAGCAGGTAGAACTCGAGGTTCTCTGAGGGCTGGTTTCCACTCTGGTTGGGAGTCGTCAAACCGATGTCGTCGATCCCGTCCAGGTTGTAGTCGCCGGCGAACGGACGCTCGTTGACGCCGGGGAACCCGAAGCCGATCGTCGCATCGACGACGCCGTCGAGATTCAGGTCGAAGCTGAACAGGTCCAGCGACGAACTGAACACGGCCAGGTCATCGTTCCCGTCACCGTCGAAGTCGCCGACGATCGGCAGCCCCGAGGAATCGCTGGGCAACGTCGTGTCCAGCACCATGTCACCGGTCGTGTCCAGGTACCAGGTCGTCCCATCGAACAACCCGATCTCGTCCCCGGCGACACCGTCGAAGTCACCAGCCACCGGCAGGCCGTTCACCTGCACGCTGCTGACCACGTTCACGTCGCCATTACCGATCGCGCCATCGTTGTCCAGGTCCAGCAACCAGCGATACTGGCCTCCCTGCTTGCCATAGGCACCCAGTCGATCGAAGCCGTCGGCGGCTCCGCCGTTGGTGAACTGGCCGGCGAAGATCGCGTCGGTCTGCAGGCCCAGCGTGAAGTTCAGGTCGCGGTGAACCGCATCACCGCTGTTGGGATCGTGCTCCAGGTTGTCGTTGGCATCGATCGCCACGCCCACCTGGCCCACCACGCCCAGCTCGGGCCGGCTGTCCACGGTGAACCGGGCCGCAAAGTCGCCGCCGGGCTGTCCGTCGCCGGTCGTGAAGGACGGTGTCGCCTGTGGCCCGGTCGCGTTGCTCTCTCCGTCGAGGGCATTGCCGGCCGGATCGGCCAACACGTCCGAAAGCGTCAGCGTGTAACGGTCATCGGCCAGGAACGAGTCCAGGCCCAGGGTGATCGTCGAGGCGGCCGCCGCACCGTTGGAAGAACTCTGCAAGACGGTGACCGTCGCGATCGGGATCTCACCCACGTTGTCACCGACCAGCGTGTACTGGCCCGGGTCGTCCGCCACGCCCTGCTCCAGGGCCGAGTGCGTGAACCCGCCGGCCCGGACCGCCAGGTCTTCGACGCTGACCACGATCGAGCTGACAGACGGGGTCGGACCGTCGACGGCCGGCTGGGGATTGAACACGTTGTAGGTGCTGGCGGTGCTGTTGAACTGCACAGCGGTCACCTGCGGCCCCTGCGTGTCGACGAAGATCGTCGTGCTGTCCAACGCCCCCACGTTGCCCGCGATGTCCTCAGCCGTCGCCAGGATCTCCCGAAGACCGTCGTAGGCGAATCCGCTGGCGGACGTCGCGTCGTTGAGACCGCGGACGTAGGAGGTCGTCCACTGGGAATCCGTGAAGGCCTCGTCACCGTCCAGGGGACTGGCCATTGTCAGAGCGAATTCGCCCGGCGTATCGATCGTCGTGTTGGCTGTGCCGTCGGCAAACAGCCGGATAATCGCGTCCGCCTCGGAGGTCGATCCGGTGAAGCTGGCCGAGACGTCGGAGGTGGTGTCGTCGGAGAGCGTCGGCTGGTAACTGATCACCCCCGTATCGCTTCCGTCGTCGTCCAGGCCCGTCAGCGTCACGCTCGGAGCGATCGTATCCAGGGTGAGTTGCAGCGGAGTGGAAAACGCCCCGCGGCCCTCGACCTGCGGATTGGCCGCATCCCGGATTCTTACCGCGGCGGTCAGGAAGTTGTTGTGTCCTTCCTGCAGGTCACCGGTGGCCAACGTGAACTCCCAGCGGCTGTCGTCGGCCACTCCGGCTCCACCGATGAAGGACGCCTCGCCCAGCAACAAGCCGTTGTTGTAGACATCGATGTCGAAGTCGGCATCGGGCACCAGGTCCAGGTTCAGGTACTCTTCCAACCGGTCGTCATCCAGGTAGATATCCAACACCGGGGTGGTCGCGAAGGTGATGTCGTCGGTGTCGCTGCGACCGGTGTCCGAACCCGCCTGCAGGTCCACCACGAAGGGCACCGGAGCCGGATCGTTGATCGCCGTCAGGCTGTAGACGTTGATCGCGCCGGCGGCGGCGGCCGAGGCCACCTGCAGGTAGTACACCTCGTCCTCGACAACCGGCACGGTGATCCGCTCGTTGTCGTCACCGGAGGTGCTGGTCGCAACCGCATCCCCGTTGGAATCAAAGACGGCAATATCGAGGTTGCCGTCACCCGCCAGGCCCGCACGGCCGTTGGCCAGGGGCCCGACTTCCTCGAAGAAGACTTGGATGTCCAGGGTCCCGGTCTCCGAGGGAGTCAGCTGGTACCAGTCCTCGTCGCCGGGAATGCCGAAGGCGGCGAAGCCGGCCGGGTCGATCGTCGGATCGACATTCAGGTTCGCCCCGCTGCCCAGGAACGTCGCGTTGGGCAGCGAGTCGTTGCTCTCGAATCCGTCGTTCTTGAAGACCACCAGGCGACCGTCTCCGTCGTCACCGGTCCCCCCGGTGATGTCGTCCAGCGGGGTGATCGTCAGTTGCTCGACACCGTCGTAATCGACGGCCTTGAGTCCACCGACCTTGACCGATCCCGACGAGCCGTCGATGTCGATTCGGTGCACGACGGTGTCGCCGTCCCCGTCGTCGACAACGACCAGGCGGTCACTGGCATCGGGGGATCCGCCGTCGACCTCGAAGCGGAGGCTCTCGGCGGTGGTCAGCAGGTCTTCCTGGGTCACGCGAATCGTGTCGTGCCAGGCGCCGCCCTCGACACGCACCGACTCGACGTTGCTGATCGTATCGGTCTCGGTCGTCACACCGGCCCCGTCGATGACACCACCGACGGCGTGCCTGAGCGTGTCGGCGGCCGTCTGGGCCACGTCGATCACGTCCGAACTGGATGTACCACGCACGACGATCGTGTCGGAATCGGCACCGCCGTCGACGGTGATATTGCCGCTTCCGGCGACGATCGTGTCCTCGCCGTCCCCGCCTTCGACCGTCGCCCCGACAAACGCCTGCTCCATCAGGTCCGCTCCGGCTCCGCCTTCCAGGTCGTCGCCGCCGGTCAGCACGTCGTCACCACCGGCACCACGAAGTTCGACGGTGATCACTCCCGAGAGATCACCCGAGGCCGTCAGGCTGTCGTCACGGTCTCCACCGGTCAGTTCCAGAGTGTCCCCGGCCTCGGCACTGTCAAGCTGCACGTCCGAAGCAAGGCCGTCGACATGGACTTCGCCGGTGACCGCATCCAGGGACGCCGAGAGGCTGTAACTCTGACCGTCAGCACCGGCCAGGTGTGCCGCGTCGGCTGCGTCATCGGCAGCACCCAGATCGACCTGGATCAGGCTCACCTCGGTACTCGAGAGATCGTTGATCGTGATGTCGTCGGCACCGGCCGCCAGGTCAATATCCAGGTCTTCGATTCCGGCCACATCGACCTGGTCGGTGCCGTCTCCCACCTGGACACTCAGGAAATCGGTTCCCGAGGCCGGAACGGAGTTGATCGTGATCGTGTCGGCACCGGCGGTGTAGTCGACATCAAGCACGTCGGCACCGTCGCCACCCTGGACCACGTCGTTTCCGTCGCCGCTGATCCAGTTGATCTCATCCGAGCCGTCACCACCGAAGAGGCTGTCCACTCCGGCGTTTCCGCTGAGGTCGTCGTTGCCGGCCTGTCCGGACAACTGGTCGGCTCCGAGACCGCCCGAGATCACGTCGTTGCCGTTGCCGCCGAACAGCAGGTCATCGCCGGCACCACCATCGATTGTGTCATCACCCGACTGACCGTTGATGAGGTCGCCCACCGGGCTGCCCACCAGGAGGTCGTCACCGTCGCCACCGTTGATCGTGGCATCGATTGCCCCGGAGGCGTCGACCACATCGTCGCCGGTCCCGGAGTTGACGACCTTCTCGAGCGAAGACGCCTGCAGGTCCAGATCGATGTTGTCGTCGCCGCCACCGGTGTTCAGTTCCAGGCGATCCAGGTCGGCCAGCGTGATTTCGCCACCCTTGATCGTCAGCGAGTTGGCCGTCGAGGTCACCGTGTCCGCGGCGTCGTTGCCGTTGACGACCAGCACGTCGAAACCACTGTTTCCGTCGAAGGTCGTCGCGGTGTCAAACCCGCTGTAATCCACCGCCGGACCCGCGTCGGCTTCCGAGAAACTGCCGACACCGGCCGCCGTCGGCGACACGCTGATCGTCTCGTCACCGGCGGTTCCCTCGACCGTCAGTGAACCACCTGTCACCGACAGGCTGGTCGTGTTGAATTCGCTCGAGAGGCCCAGCTCGGTCAACGTCACCGTGTCAGAACCCCCGTTGCCCTGGACCGACAGGGATTCGACAGCAGTCAACGACACCTGGCCACCCAGGCCGTTGATCGTCCGGGCGTTCAGGGCCACGCTGATCGCATCGGCAGCCGCCGTGCCGACTACCGACACGTCGTCACTTCCCGCCCCCGCATCGGCCACGATCGCCAGCCCGGTCGTCGGCGTGATCGACAGGCTGTCGTTGCCCAGGCCGCTGGCGACAGCCAACGTGTCCTCGGCACCCGTGTCGTGAACAAAGGTGACGCTTGCGCCGTTGACCACAACGGTGTTGCTTCCGGCAGCACCGGCCACGGCAATCGTGTCGCTGAAGTCGGTCGCGGTGATCGCCAAGTTGTCGGTGCCGGCCCCGCTGTCGATCGTCCGGTTCTCGATCGAACCAAACGTCACCGGCGTGCTGCTGTTGACCTGCAACTGGCCGTCGTCATTCAGGCCCGACACGTAAACCAGCGTGTCGTTGCCGGCGGTTCCGTTGGCCGTCAGTGAATCCGAACCGCCAAGGCCGGACAGGCTGACACTCTCGACGCTGCTGAAACTGGTCGTCACGCCGTCGATGGCCACCGTGCCGTCGGCATCCGCGGCCCCCGGCGTGTAGGTCAGGGCATCGGCACCCGAATCGCCTTCGACCGTCAGGGAATCACTGCCGCTGGAGGCCGAGATGGTCACCGTCGCCAGGTCGGTGGCTGCGTTGGGGGCCACCGAAACGGTGTCGTCGCCGTCACCGGCGTCGAGTGTCACGGAACTGGCTGCAGCGAAATTCGACAGGCTGGCCGCAAGGGCCCCGTCGATGGAAATCGTCGCCGCCCCGGTCGCGGCCGCATCACCAACGTAGCTCAACTGGTTGCCGGACCCGTCGGCGGTGACTGTCACCGAACCCGACTGGCTGTTGGAATCGAGCACCAACTGCTCGACGCCGGTAAAATCGGCCGTCGTCGAATTCATCGCCACCGACGTCCCCGGCTGAACGGTGTACGTGTTGGCCGCGGCACCGCTGCCCTGCATCGTCAGCGTGTCGTTCTGCGACCCGCCACCATCAACCGTCAACGGTGTCGTGGTCCCGTCGGTCACCGTCACCGAGTCGGCACCGCCCTTGGTCGACACGGCCAGAGTGGCAATGTTGGCCGCCGTGTAACCGACGTCCTTCAAAGCTGCCGAATCGACCGAGTCGTCGTCGATCGAAATCGCCTGGTCGCCGTCGTCGTAGGTCACTGTCAGGCTGTCGCCGTCGTCGGCGGTGCCGTCGTTGATCGTCAACGCACCGCTGTTGTTGCTGTTGAGGACCGGGTGGATTCCGGCCACGGTCGTCGTCGCGGTGTCCGCACCGGTCGGACGCACCGTGAAATCGTCGGCACCGCCGGACCCGTCGACCGTCAGGTCACCGGCCGCGTTGTTGACCGTCGCGGTTTCGATTCCCGAGAGGCTCACCGTGCCCAGGCCGCCACCGCTGACCGAGGCACTGTTGGAAAGCGTGACGGTGATCGCCGTGGCGTCTCCGGTCAAGGTCGCCGTATCCGAAGCCGACGGGTTTCCGCCCTGCACGTCGATCGTCGTCCAGGCATGTGCGGCGGCGATCGACACCGCGTCGTCGCCGTCACCGGCAACCAGCACCAGGTCGTCGCCGGCACTGCTGGTGGCCACATCGGCCCGACCCGCCATCGACACCGTGCCGCCGGCTGCCACGCTGATCGCGTCGTCGCTGTCGCTGCCGTTGAGCGTCAGGTCGGCGTCGACATTCAACGTCGTGCCCGAACCGAACCCGTCGAAGGACACCGTGACGCTGTCGGTCAGAATCGTCCCCTCGTCGGCCGCGGCTCCCGGAGAGACCGTGTAGGCCCCCGAACCACTGACGGTCAGGGCCGTACCGGCACTGGCCAACACCGAAACGGCTTCGAGGTTCGAGTAGTTCACCGTCGACGGCGTCGCCCCGGTGATGGTTGCACCGGCCGTGTCGACCGTCACGCTGTTTCCGGTCACCGTCAGCACGTCGCTGCCGGTTCCGCTGTCGATGCCGATCTGGGTCGCACCGGTGATGTCCAGGGGCACGCTCAGGCCGGTCACGGCCGTTCCCACTCCGTCATCGACAATCGCGATCGCGTCGTCGTTGTTGGAGCCGACAATGTTGATGATGTTGCCGGTCACATCAATGCGATCGATGCCCGCGACATCCACGCTTCCGACCGTCGCCCGAATGTCGGAAAGATCCACGGCGATGGTCGCCGCGGCGTCCGAGAAATCGAGCACGTCGCTGCCGGCTTCGCCTTCGACGGTGTCGGCACCATCGCCGGTTGCCCAGTGGATCGTGTCCGACCCGTCTCCACCGTAGATCACGTCGGCTTCGGTGCCCCCGGTGATGTCGTCGTTTCCGGCACCGGCGTAGATCTCGTCGGCACCCGCATCGCCGGTGATCACATCGTTGCCTTCACCCGCATAAACCACATCGTCTCCGGCGCCGGCCGTGATGCTGTCGTTTCCGGCACCGGCCAGGATGATGTCGACACCGGCGCTGCCGATGATCGTGTCGTCGCCCAGGCCCCCGATGATCGTCGGGTCGGCAGCGCCGGCACCCGAGAGATCAATCGTGTCGTTGCCGTCGCCGGCATCGATGGCCTTGGGAAGGTTGATCGCGTCGCTGATCGTGATGCTGTCGTTTCCGCCACCGGTCTGGATATCGAGCCGATCGATGCCACCGCCGATCGTGACGGTGCCGTTGAGCGTGACTTCGGTCGTCGACGCCGAGGTGACCGTGTCAGCCCCTTCCGAACCCTGGATGACCAACACGTCGACACCGGCGGTGCCGCCGTCGACGGTCAGGTTGCCACCGAGGTTGGTGTAGCTGACACCGGTGTTCCCACCGACCAGGGTGACACTGCCGTTGGCGGCCGTGGACGCCTGGAACTGCAGCGTGTCGTGACCGGTGGTTCCGTCGATCGAGAGATTCCCGGCCGCATCGACGGTCAGGACCTCGACGCTGTCGAGAGTGATGTCACTGGCGGTCACGCCCGAAACCGTGTTGGACGAAAGAGCCACGTTGACGTTGTTCCCGGCGGCCGAGATGTTCACGCTGTCGCCGTCGTTGTCCGAGTCGCCGCCGAGCACACTAAGCCCGTTGGCAAACGACCCGCTGGCGGTGATGCTCACGTCGTCGTTGCCACCAAGGGCGTTGATGACCAGTGCCTGGTAACCGGAGACATCGAACGTGCTGTCACCATTGCCGAACAGGTCCGTGACAGTCAGTTGTCCCGTTGCCGAGAGACTGATGACATCATCGCCGGACGTGCCCTGGACCACGCCGGTGGTCCCGCTGACGACGGCCGACTCGACACTCGCGAAGCCCAGTGACAGGAGCCCCGCCCCGGCGGCATCCACCGGGTCCACCACACCGGAACCTCCGCCAGTGGACGTGATCGTCGCATCAGCGTTGAGGACATTGAGAACGTCCGAGGTGGTGGTCTCGCCGGACGCGTCGATGCTGAGCGACTCGCTGCCGCTGAGACTGAAACTGATCGTCTCGGCCGCGTCGCTGACGTCGAGGCTGGCCGAGGACGCACTGTTGGCCGTGTAGTCGATCGTGTCGTCGGCACTGGTCGTCGACAGGCTCAGGCTGTCGTCGCCTCCGGCGGCCGCAATGGTCACCGTGGTGCCATCGCCGAGTTCGTCCAGGGTGATGGTCGGCCCGTTGCCGACGCTGGCCGACAGGTCGTCGGGCGTGACCGACGAAACGGAGATCGCGTCGTTGCCGCTGGTACCGTTGAGCGTGACGAGGTCGGTTCCGCCGTCACCACTGCTGGCGTGCAGATTCAGCTGGTCGACCGAGATGTTCTCGATGCCGTCGAAGTTCACCTGCGTGGCGGTGGCGCCGTCGAGGCTGACAACCACCGATCCCTCGCGGGTGTGGTCGCCACGGCTGATCGTGTAGGAATCGTTGCCGGTGGTGATGTCCACCGCGAGCGTGTCGCTGGCATCGGGATCGCCCGCGTCGATCATCAGCGTCGTCGCACCGTCGGCCCGGCCGACGACCCGGATCGTGTCGTCACCGGTGCCGGTGAGAATGGTGAGATCTTCCAGGGCCGCCTGGGTCGGCGAGAGATCACCTGCGGAAGGCCTCGCATCGGCCGTGCTGGCGCTGAAGGTCTCAATCTGCAGTGTCCCACTGATGTCCACCAGCGGACCGCCGTCGTCACCGTTGTTGGTCAGGTTGACCACGACGGTGTCAGCACCGGGGGTGCCCAGGATCGTCAAGGCATCGTCATCGCCGGCCGATCCGTCGTTGAGGAAGACCGTGATGTCTTCGGTGTTGCTGAAATCGATCGTGGACACGTTGGTGCCGTCGGATGCGTTGATCGAGCGGATCTGGCCGGCACCCGTACCGCTGGGAGCAATCGTGATGTCCTCGCTGACGCCCGAAACGGCGCCGTCGGGAGCGTCGTCGACAAACTGCATGCTCGGCTGGTTGACCGCGTCTCGTTCACCACTGCCGTAGATCACGTCATCGTCACCGGCACCACCGTCGACGACCGGGTCGATGTTCCAGTTGCCGGTCAGGTCGTTGGCGTAGGGTTCGATCGTGATGTCATCGTCACCCTCGCGAGCCGAGATGTTCAGGAACTGGGTGTTGTAGACCTGGATCGGGTTGGACCCGTTCAACAGCAGGTTGAACTCGTTGGCCCCGTCCACGTCGCTCTGGGTGACGCCCAGCAGCGAATCGATGTCGCCACCGACCACGAGGATCTCGTCGTCCTGGTCGGCACCGGCAAAATCATTGTTGTCGCCGATGATGTTGACCTGCTGCGAGAGATCACCGGGATCGAGGATCGTGGTTTCCACGCTGTGATAGGTCACCGGCTCGGTGGTGCCGATGCTGTCGGTCGAGGAAATCGAGACGTTGGGCGTCTCTTCGAGGTCGCTGTAGATGTTGATGCTGCCGTCGGCGTTCAGGACGTCGACATTCAGCCGGTCACCGACGAGATCCTCGGCCGTGGCGTTGGTCGGAGTGTCTCCGGGCAACGGCGGCTCACCCGCGTTGACCTGGATATGGAACGTGCGGGAGAGGGTCACGCTGATGTCGTCGGCGACACCCACGAATCCCGCCGCCGGGTTGGCCCGCACCGAAGCGTCCTCGCCCGCGTTGACCGTCAATTCGGCATCGGCCGGGTCGGTCAGCCCGTAGGTCGTCGCATCGAAATTGACCTGCACCAGCGTATCGGTGGCCGATCCGTCTCCCTTGAGCGTGATGCCCACGGCCGCATCGGTCACCGTGATGTCGTCAAAGGCCTGGCCGTCGGCACGTACCGTCGAACCGCTGCCGTAGACGTTTCCGCCAAAACCGGCCGTGGCCGCGGTGTCACCGACAGTGGCATTGCTCTCGGTCGGCGCATTGACCACCAGGCGGTCCTGGTCCGAGTTGCCATTGACCACCAGGCCACCGGCCTGGGCGATGCTGTCGATGCTGATGTCCGGACCAACTCCGTTTCCAGCCACACCGGGATTGTTGGTCAGAGCCGACTGGGTGGGTGGATTGTGTTTCAGGAACGGGGTGCCGTCGATGAACACGTTGGCCTCGTCGGCAGTGATCGGCGTCACCGACAGGACGTCATCACCACCGGCCGTTCCCAGCACGGTGACCGCGTCGTCGTTGTTGCCCGTGTCGCCGCGGTAGTTGACCTGTTCGACCGAGTTGAGATCGATGAACTGCTCGGCCGCGGCTGCGGCGGTCAACCCGGCCACGTCCAGATCGCCACTGGCCTTGGTCGAGTCGGCGTAGGTCATCGTGACACTGCGGCCGGCACCGGTGTCGGCGGTCACATCCAGGATCACGCGATCGCGGTCGGTGTCCTGGGCCTGGCCGTTGATCTCCAGGGAGTCCGCCGAGACAAGGCCCGCGTCGGTCAGGAAGACCGTGAAGTCGTCATCCCCCGCACCGCCGTTGAAGACATGGTCGGCGGCGGCCGAGAGTTCGTTGCCCTGGATGTTCCAGGTGCTGTCGCCCTGGCCGTCGTCGATCGTGACGGTCCCGGCTCCCTCGGTCGTGCCGACACCGCTGCCGCCCAGGTCCACACCGTTGATGTTGTAGGTGTTGTCGATCCCGGCGCCGTCCGGGCCGTCGACGTCGAGGTGCTCGAGGTCGTTGTCGTAGAAGAGGATGCCGTTGGTCCCGAAGGGGCCGTCGTTTGGCGCCGTCGAAGTGTCGCTGCGACCGACAGCCGCACCGAAGGCACCACCACCGATTGCCTGCTCGTCCATGTGGAAGATGTCGGCGGTCGTGTCACCGGTGTCGATGATGTTCAGCGTGTCGTCGGCACCCGCCTGGGCATTCAGGTCGATGGGGCTGATCACCCCGTCGGCGGTGCCGGAAGCGTCGGAAACGTTGACCGTGTCGACACCGCCGCCGGCATTGAGCTCGGTTTCGATCAGGTTCGCCGCGGTCGAATCGATGTTGTAGGTGTTGCCGTTGCTGCTGCCGTTGATCTCCAATCGACCGGTGTCCAGCGTGGTGTCGTCGAGTGATCCGTAGGTGATCACTCCGCCGGAGCCACTCGTTCCGGTGATGCCGCTGATCGTGCTGCCGGTGATGGCAACGGTTTCGGCCGTGCCGTCGGCGGTTCCGGTGTCGGTGACGACCAATTCGTCATCGCCACGACTGCCACCGGCCCCGGCGACCAGGTCGTCACCGTTGGCCAGCACGGTGCCGAGAATGTCGTCGACCGAGTTGCCACTGTCGAAGATGTTCAACTGGTCATCGCCGCCGCGTCCGACCATCACGCTGGCCGCCCCCGTGCCGGCGGCTCCCGGCAGGGCGTTGCTGTGCAGGTTGAGTTCGTCGGCCGCATCATCATCGGCAAATCCGGCGTCGGCCGAATGGCCGTCGATCGTCAGGGCCGTCAGCGTTGATTCGCCGTTGGCGAACGGATCGTCGCCGACGGTGATCGTGTCGTTTCCATCAAGCCCCTCAACAACCAGGGCCGCGAAGGTGTTGGCGGCGAAGTCGTGAGTCTCGAACCCGTTGACCGTCACGCGGGTGTCGGTGGCGGATCCTCCGGCCAGGTCGCCGCGGTCGACGTTGATCGTGTTGGCCGTGTTGTCGGCCCGAACTGTCAATGTCCCTCCGGGGGCACCGGTAACCGATATCGGTTCCAGGTCGGTGAAGTAGACCAAGAGGCTTTCACCGGCGGAGTTGGACGTCAGGATCTCACCCTCGGCACCGCCGGCGTCCGCGGTGGCTCCACCACCGTCGCCTTCACCGGCACCGTAGATCTGGTCGGTGACCACGCTCGCGCCGCTCTGGTCCAGCACGAAGCGGATGGCGTCACCAGCAGTCGTCTCGCCGGCTCCATTGAACATCACGCCGGCCTGCCCGGCGACGAACTGGTTGTCGGTGTCATCGGCCACCACGCCGCCCAGGACCACGTCCTGGACCGTCGGCAGACCGCCACCAACGGTGTCGTCGATGATCAGCGTGTCGTCATCCGCGGAACCATTGAACGTGTAAGAGAGCACGCTGGTTTCGGTGTAGAAACTGATCACGCTCGAGAGCGTGTTGTTCTCTTCAACCAGTTCCT
>Ga0310123_10000350_pt1 | contig 41770 bp, 31 predicted proteins | sample CB6_AW_1057_MG_FD_203505 | JGI IMG/M metagenome (GOLD analysis project Ga0310123, IMG submission 203505) | Marine microbial communities from Western Arctic Ocean, Canada - CB6_AW_1057 | ecosystem: Environmental > Aquatic > Marine > Oceanic | place: Canada: Western Arctic Ocean | collected... | reverse complement strand
CTGGTGCGCCCCCGGAAAGAACCATCGCACGAATGGATCCGACGCAAAAGCCAGCACGACCGTATCTATCAGCTTCGCCGCTTCGTTCCTGTTCGCCAGCCGAACCTTCTTCTCATCCATTCGTCACTACTCGGCGCTTCCGTTGTCCACCTATTGACCGTATGAAAATCCGACCCGATGCTTCTTGACCCACCGCCGGACCCCGCATCTCCACAATGACCTCACCTAGTCTCGAACCTCGGCGTCAGGCGCAAACCGCGACACATACTCGCGCAACGCGCCAACACCAAACTCACCGACCATGAAGGAAATCTTCTTCCCAGCGTTGGTCTTCTCGTTGAAATGAATTGTATAGACGAACTGTTGCCAGATAGATTCGGCCCGGGCCGTGTTCATTTGCCTTATCGAGTCAGGATGCACCGAAAAGTTATGGTCAGGGTTGCCCTCCTCCTCGAACAGAAACTCGTCCGAGTACAAGCGAATCCGAGCCCGTCCCTTCGACCACCGATGGCGATGGGTCACAGACAATTCGGTCCCCTCCACGAAGATACCGCCCGCTGACGTCTGAGTTGGCGCCGCGCCCGTGACGCCTATCGCCGGAATCCCAATCCCTGCCACCAAGCCTAGAAGGATCATTCCGGCTCGAGCCTGCCAACGAATCCATTTTCCCATCGCTCGCTCCCGTGCCCAGCCATAATTCAAGGCCACAAAAAAAAGGCGACGGCCGAAGCCGTCGCCTTTAACTATCTTCCTTGAACCTGAAATCTTACCAGTCGATTTCAAGTCCCATTCGGATATACCGCGACTGCATAATGGTCGTGATCTCCTGCCAACGACTCCCGTAGGTCGAATTGACCGCGGTCGTCGTGTTCGCGTTGAACAGGTTAAACAAGTCCATCACAGGTGCAATCTGCGTATTGCCGATATTGAATCGTCGCATCAATCGAATGTCGACCTTCCGCTGAAATGGAAGGAAGTACGTTTCTGGAGGCAGCAAGTCAATTGTGATTCGCTGTCCACCAGTCAGACGAGTGCCGTCTGCCATTGCTGTGACGTTGTAATTTGCATTCAACTCGGGACCAGGATAGCCCTGCACAAATCCGCTGAGGATAATTCCGCCCGGCATCGGATAGGCTGCATGAGCCTTATACATACTCTGCCATGCACGTGGCGCATCGCAGAATCGCAGACCGTTCGGGTTATCAACATCGCATTCGTTCAAGAAAGTCCGTTCGTAGGTGTAACTTCCACCGAAGAACGCACCGTTATCCATCCGACCGTCTATAACAAACTCAAAGCCATCATAGAGCCGGTCATTCAGATCACCGGTTCTAATGAGCTTCTCAGACAGGCCATAAACTGACGGGTCCATGTTATAGAGCTGGATATTCTCTCCGCCACCACCGACGAGTCGACTATCCATTGGGCCGGTAATCATGAACGGCGAGAAGTTCTGGTGACTAGTGGCACCGTTGTCTTCCCACCACATGTTGTAGTAATTCCGACGATACCATCCACCAGTCACCGAGATACCAGAGAAAATCTCGTGCTGAAGGTTGAGGGCGTATTCCCAGTGGCCCTCTCGAGAGAGGTCAACCAGGGTTGTCGTGTCTTTGTCACTGCCGAAATTTTCGTTTCCGGAGAGGCCAACTTCCTCGTATTGAATACGACCGTCGGGAGCAATAACCGACCGGTTACCGTCGATATCATTCCAAAGCCGGAAATCCGAGTTTGCCGCCCAAGTGAAACTGGACAACGGATTTCGTTTCATCGCGATACGAGTTGACTCGGACGACACATACTGGTGCATCGTTCCCTTAAGTGCGGTACGGCCATCACCGAAGACGTCATACGCGATGCCTGTTCGGACGACGACAGTATTCCACCTTGGCCCAGGGTAGCGCGGGAAAGTACGCTCTGGCACCCAGACCCCAGCACCTGCTTGTTGTTCTGGAATACTCGAACTGAAGATATCAGCTCGGACACCAAGGTTCAGAGTCCAGTTCCCCAAGGTCCATGAATCCTGCGCAAACAAACCGGTATCGAAGTCGATATTCCCGGAGTAATTTCCGAGCGGCGTCGCCATGACGTCGACCGCGTAGGGGTTTTGGTTGTAGTAGTAATAGGTTCGAACGTCAGCAGGCATGACCGTGTCAAGACCAATATTGCCCCAACGGTGCTCCATGCCAGCCTTAAAGTTATGCGAACCAGTTACGTAGGAAATGGAACCCTTCGCGTATTTACTTCTTTCCGGCTGCCAACCTTGAATCCAGAATCCTCCGCCCCACTGTCCAGAGGCCAGTTCATATTCGGCGGAGCGCATCTTCATGTGGTCCCAACCATGACGACGCCACTTGTTGTATTGGACCGACATTCCGGCCTCAACAAGCAGACGATTGGAAATCGAAGACGTCCAACGCGCCTGGGCGTGGTAACCAGTCGGCTGCATAATCCTGTTGGCCCCTTGCGGTGCGCGGAATGCATTTGTGTCGTTCAACGGATGCTGGCGATTGACTCGCTCAAATCCGATCCGCCACTTGTGCTGGTCGGTGAGCTGATTCGTCAGACGAAGGAGCCCAGTCATGCTGTAGCTTCTCGAGAAAGCCTGTTCGCCAGGTACCCCGATTCCCCCAAGCGTGCCGTCAAGCTCGCTGTTCACTTGACCAAACTTGTCCAGCTCACCAGGTTGCGCAAAGAACGTTCCAGCCTGATAGGTCTTTCTGTCAACGCCTCGGAACGAGGTAAAGAACCAGAGCTTGTCCCGAATGAAGCGACCACCAAATGCCGGATTGGTGTCCACGTCATACGCCAAGCGGTTCACCTCACCCAGCTTCGCACGAAGCTCGGGGTCAGCGTTGGAGCTCGACATCCCACCGGACCCGTAATACGTAAACCAAGTGCCGGAGAAGGTGTTTCCACCCTCCTTGGGAATAGCGTTCTGGATGACGCCACCGACTTGCGCTTCAGCTGGTGCGCCACCGGCTTCAAACGTCAGTTCAGCGGTTGCGGCGTCGTTCATTTCCCAACCCATCTGCCACTGACCATCGTCGACGGTGCTGTTTGCACGCATGCCGTCATTCATAGTCTGTGCATCTTTCCAGGTTGAGCCGTGAACAGATGGCCAATACTGCCCTTCTCCCATGCCGGTGTTACGAACACCAGGAATAAGAAGGGCTCGAGCACTAAAGGTTCTCGCGGCCGGGAGAACGTCCATCATCTGGCGAGTGGCAACGAATTGCCGCCGCACCTGCTGAACGTCAACCACCGGCGACTCACCCGAAACCGTAACGGTCTCTTCGAGCGCGCCGACATTCATCTCCGCGCCAACCTGAACGGCAGAGTCACCCGAAAGCACAATGCCTTCACGAATGAAGGTATTGAAGCCTGGCAGTGTAAAGGTCACCGTATACTGACCCGGCCGAAGCTGGGTGATGGTGTACCTACCGCTACCATCGGTGAACGCCGTAATCGTTCCGGCGATATTAACAGGGCTATCGGCCGAGACCGTAACCCCTGGCAAAATCCCGCCCGTTGTATCTTCAACGAGACCGGAAATTGAACCACCCTGCGCTCCTGCTGTAACAGGAAACAACAGAGCCCCTGCACTAATCACTGCGATCAAAACTACCAGTCGACGCATCCATTTCCTCCTACGTTCAAGGAGACCGACTAAAAAAAGCTGTGGAATAGTAGCATTATTCCGGTCACAAACGCAACGGACATATTCCGCAAGAAGCGAACACTCGCCGTCCGATGCCCAAACCACAGCAAAACAAACTAACACTTACTAGTGTATGCGAGAATCGTGCCAAGATGAAACCTACCTGAAACGCTCCCGCTGAACCCTATTAAATATGGTTTCTATTGCAAACCGTCGAAACGAAACTGTCCAAGAGTTCGAATATTTGGATCTAGTTAATCCAAAATATTAGATTTTTTAAATTAAGGCTGGGCCTGACCGTCAAACATTTTCAAATCCACGGCTGGGCCAGGGCGATGGTCGGGGTCATCTGTGCGCCAAGGCGTTCGACTGGGTTGTCGCCGAGCATAGAGCGCTAGAGTTTCCGCCATCTGTTGCGCGATATCGGAACGTCCTGCCGTGACCGTAACCGACATCGCAAGACGCTGCCAGTCAATCGCCAAATCGAAATGCCCAAGCTCAGCCAAGGCCATAGCCATAGTTTCAAACACGCCAGGGTGCTGCTGTTCCTCTGGAAAATCAGCAACCAAAGCCCAAGCTCGTTCGCCGTCGCGCACGGAATCGTCAGGGGTTGCAGCAAGGAGACGCGCTAACGCGTGCCGAAACATTGGTTGATCCGCACGCACCTCCATCGCCTCCGTAAAACGGTCTTTCGCTTCCTCGTATCTGTGAAGTCGAACGAGCGCCATCGCCTCACCGAAGCGCGCACCAGCATCCCCTGGGTTCAAATCAATGACACGACGGTACTGCGAAAGCGCTTCTTCGAGTTGGTCCGTACGACGGAAAGCGTCAGCTAACTTTAAATGGGCCGCGAGAAAGTTTGGATTCTGCTGTACAGCCATTCGAAATTGCTCGATGGCCTCTTGGTCGCGACCACCTCGCTCAAAGAGGTCTCCAAGTCCATAGTGTGCTTCCGGGAGCTGAGGTTCAAGACGAAGCGCAGCCTCATATTGCTCCAATGCACCACGGGCATCGCCAATACGTTCTAATGCAGTACCGAGATTCAGTCGCATCGCCGCATAATTCGGTTCTACGGCAACGGCCTGCCGAAAGTTCTTCACGGCCTCTGACCAATCCTGACGTGCTGCAGCATTCAAGCCACGGTCTCGATGTAACTGCGGTGTTTGGATCGCCCCATTCAACAACGCCATCAATGGATCCGGAAATCGCAGTGCAATCCCCGATGAATACCCTCGACTATCTCGTCCACCTCGAAGGTCCATGTGCTGAGTCGCTTTCTCTAAATCACCGACCCCGCGATATGCCATGGCTAGAGGGTAGTGAGTGACGGTAGCTTCCGGGTTGAGCGACAATACAGCTGTCAAACGCTCCACGGCACGAAGGTAATCCTGCTGTTCGAGCGCCGCACGACCAAGCTCAAACTGCACTATCGATTGGCCCGGATGTACCGACAACGCCTCCCGCAATCGTGATTCAGCCACCATCGGTTGACCGAGATCAAGATAGACTCGACCAAGCCAGACTAGTGTCGCTAAATCCGTTGGCCGGAGTTGACGAACACGTTCAAACTTTTCCGCCGCGCCAGAGAAGTCACCCTCATTCTTTAGCAAATGGCCAAGATAGTACGGCCATCGCGCATCATTCAACGCCAGCTGTTGTGCATTCCGAAAACACCGTTGTGCCTCATCCGGAAACCGTGAGGCCATAAACAGCATACCCATCTCACCGAACGCATTGGCCCGATCAGTCGGCACAGTTTCAAGTGAACGTGCACCAGAAATCAGAACAGCATGCGCTGCACGAAGCTGATCACGAACTGTCTGGTGTACACGACTGAGATCTGGAAGTGCCACCGGTAAAAGTCGCTGAGCACTCGTCGGTTCCTGTTCGACAGTCCCAACAGACTGCGCCGCATTCAAAACAAAAAAAGCGCACCAAGCGATCGTAATAATTGAATGAACGAAAGTTAGACGCATACCCTACTGGTCGACCTCCACTGCCAGGCCCGTGCCTTCCGTCAACGTCAGCCACTGATCGACCGAAAGATTAGTCCATTCCTCCGCGTCGCCACTCGGCCAAATAACGCGCACGCGAGACAGCGCACTCGTTCGGCCGAGCCCGACCAGTACACGGGGATCGTGTGCGGATGCATAACTACCATCCGTTCTTGACCGACGCCATAAAGGTGGCCCATCGGGACGAAAAACAGCGACACGTGCACCCAACATATCTCGTGGTGGACTACCACCGACCAGCCGAAGCCCAAGCCAGTGATTTTGGTTGCCGACATTATTCAACAAAAGTCTGACCGGCCCCCCATTATTTGTCACAACAACATCCACATCCCCATCGTTGTCCACATCACCAAAGGCCGCGCCACGACTAACTTCGGATAACTCGAAAACAGTGCCGGCCTGATCTGTCACTTCTTCAAATCGACCATTGCCGAGGTTGCGAAAGAGTTGATTCGGTTCATGCAACGGATGTGGATGGTTTTCCGCCGCGAGTGCCTTGATAATGGTGACAGCTCCATTCACCACCAGAATGTCGAGCCAACCGTCATTGTCATAATCGAACCATCGTGTACCGAATCCCGTTGACGCCAAACTTGGCGCACCCAATCCGGACATAGTGCTTCGGTCCTCGAACAGGCCCGTCCCATCGTTGACATACAGGGTATTAGTTTGTGAAACCACATGTGTCAAAAAGATGTCTTCATCGCCGTCACCGTCAAAATCACCTGCATCCACACCCATACCCGCTTCAACACTACCCGCATGGTTTAGTGCAACTCCCGCGAGCAACGCATCATTCACAAAGGTGCCATCTTGCTGATTGAGCCAAAGCTGATTTTCCTGATTGTCATTCGCCACATACAAATCAATCCACCCATCAGCATCAATATCAGCAGCGACGACCCCCATTGCGGGACCGTAATCCCGAACCAGACGTGCATCGGCAGTCACATCTACGAAGGTACCGTTTCCTTGGTTTCGATACAGTCGGTCCGGCACAGGCATGAATCCTTGAGGACCACAATAGTCTCTTTCTCCTAACGCCGACGTGCATTCTCGCGTGTCATCATGGTCAACATAATTTCCAACGTAGAGATCCAACCAACCATCACGGTCAAAATCGCTGAACGAGGCTGAAATACTCCATCCGGGCTGCGTCGTTCCAGCCTCTTGGGAAATGTCAGAAAACGTGCCATCACCATTATTCCGAAATAGCTGGTCCGGCCCGCGCTTAGTTAGATACAGATCGACCCAACCATCATTATTCACGTCAGCAGTAGCGACACCGACGCCATATGAGGGGACGTCAATCCCGCTGGACGCTGTAACGTCAGTGAAGCGAACCGTCCGAGAGCCATCAGCATGCACTGTGAGATCGTTACGAAATAGTCGATCAGTTAACAATGATGGATCACTAGGAGGTAGTAACGCCTCATCGAGCGTCTTGTCTGCTCCGAGCATCCGTCCTTGAGGCAGATAAAGGTCTAGATCGCCATCATTGTCGTAATCAAACAAGGCGACCCCAGGACCGATCATTTCTTCAAACAAATACTCGCCAGACATGCCATTGAAGTGGATAAATCCCAGACCAACCGCTGCAGACTGGTCGACAAACCAATCACCATCCGTCTGGCTGAACACATCGACGTGTAACCAGGAGAAGAACACCACTGCCAAAACGGTCGCGCGCAGGCAAACTCTTTTTCGCAGCAATCGACCACAGTCAAAGATGAATCGTTTCATGACGTTCAAGAGCCGAGGTCGATCACCGACAGAGCGACAGGCTCCACGGTCGTGCTTCCCTCACGAACTAATAGCGCTTGATTCAGCGGAACATCACGATATTCAATACGCGTTCCACTGCCGGGCCAACCAACGATTAGTCGTCGAATCCCGGTCGCATCCCCCAGTCCGATCTCCTGCTGGAGCGTCGACGCTCCAAATGACCCACCGCTTCCGACTGTGGCATAAATCGAACGCACTCCGTTCGGAGTATCTACCTCAACCTGAATACGAGCACCGATGGCCATCCGGTTCGACACGGACCCTCGTAAACGCAAGGTGACCCATGCATTCCCGTGGCCGGGATTCAAGAGTAAGAGGTTTTGAGCGATATCACCTTCGAACGCTCCACCGAGAACCATATACACGTCTTGATCTCCATCATGATCAATATCTCCGAAAGACACCCCATGGCCCTTCTGTACATGCCCAAATCCGCCTGCCGTTGTTACATCTTCGAAGCGCGTGCCAGAAACATTGCGGAACACCCGATTCGGCACGAGCATCTCCAGACTTTCTTCTCCGGTTCCAAGATAGCAGTCAAGAAACCCGTCGTTGTCCAAATCACCGAAATTACTTCCCATTGTTGCCATAATCGAATTGAGGCCGGCTTTCTCTGTAACATCCGAAAATGTGCCATCCTGCTGATTATGAAATAGTCGCGGTTGGCCCATCGTTCGAGACTGCCCTAGATATTCCGCCGTGACGTCGCCCAAGGAGACACGAAACCCCGCGACGAAAAGGTCAAGCCATCCATCATTGTCATAGTCAAAAAACCAGGTTGGAAAGCTATTGCGTGGTTCCTCAACTCCGGCCGCAACCGTCACATCACGAAATCTCCATTGACCGTCCCCTGCAGGGCCCTCGTTATGAAACAAGAGGTTCGCCTGCCCGAACCGTGACACATAAAGGTCCAATCGGTCGTCGTTGTCGTAATCTCCCCACGTCACGCCTTTTACAAACCCAACGACTCCAATTCCTGCCACACTTGCCGTATCCGTAAACGTTCCATCTCCGTTGTTTTTAAACAATTGCGACGGATAGATGGAACCGGTCTGGGACTCATTACCAACAAAAAGGTCCACATCACCGTCGTTGTCGTAGTCTCCCCACGCAGCAGTCTGCGTGGGACCCGCGGTCGACAGTCCGGCCGCGTCCGTGACATCCGTGAATGAGCCATCCCCATTATTTCGGAGCAATGAATTTGGATGAGGCTGATTCAGCCATCCGCCCCTCAACACTAATACATCCACAAATCCGTCATTGTCATAATCCGCTGAAACAAGATTCAGACCGCTGACGATCCCTTCCAATCCCGACTCAACGGTAACATCGTCAAACGTACCATCGCCGTTATTTCGGATATATCGAAGTTGATCGCGAAGACCCCATGAGGATGCCATCAGGTCTAAGTCACCATCCGCATCAAGATCCTCCATCACACTACCGCCCGCTAAACCTACGGTATCAAGCCCGAGACCAGGCGCCACGTTAGTAAACGCGGAGAACCCAGTCGTTGACCCGAATGCGCTTCGTGGAATCAACCATTCTGGCGGCACACCGTCAGGATGTTCTCCAATCCACATATAAGCGAGATTGATGACCCACCGTACGCTCAAATCGTCTGGGTTGTTTTCGAGTAGGCGCGTGTATAACTCAATAGCTTTTCTCGAACTCTCCTGCTCTGGGTGGACCGAACCGGAAGTGGGCGGGATTGCGCATCGCTCAGCAATATTCGGACTGAGACAATTTCTCCGTTGAGCTCTCTGTAAATAAGCAATTCCGAGAGACCGTTCCATGACCTCGAGAAACCCTACCGGAAGGTCGTCTGGCACATCGGGGCCGTTGGCTTCGAGTAGCTGTCGGAGCCGTTCAAACTCAACGATAGCCTCCTCTATGCGTCCCGCTCGCAACATCTCTCCAGCGACGGAGCCCCAATACACCCATTGCTCAAGCGGATCGGAACTGTCCGGCAAACTCAGCAGTACTTCCAATCGTGAGTTATTCGCGTGAGGGTTTCCGTACGTCGATTCAGGGGCGGCCGCAATCGCCTCAAGAAGATTGGCCATGTGAGTGTTGCTAGGCGGACGTTGAGACGACGCTACTTGCTGACCGGCAAGCGGTGTAGAAAAAGCCAGCCAGACCAACACGACCAGTACGACCAGCAGTCGTAGCGTTGCGGGTAAAAAAGTGATCAAACGATGAAAAGGCCGGTTTTGGCTAGTCAGCATGAGACGCCACCTTCCCATCCCAAGCCCACTGAAGATTACTTTTGACTCAACGACAACATATCACCCGTGCCGTACACAGGAGCTTGAGAGGGCAAAGATATCGGTCAAACGAAACCGCCGAGCGACTAGGGTCCTTCTTGCCTTGCAGTGCGCTTTCGCCTTAGGCCGCCATAGCATACCTTCCGCGTAGACCCAAATTGTCAACTTCTCGCGTCAGGTGCCCGACCACACGGCGTCAACCAGAAAGCGACGAAGTTAAGGTAACTGAGCTACCACGTCAGCAGGAAAGTCAAAGAAATAGGTTTCACCACCGTAGTGGACACGGATTCCCTGCATATTCTCGAGAAATCTTTTGGGATCGAACAATTTCTCGATCGCGATAATGCCGCGAAACGCTTCGCCCTCTTCGAGTTGCTGTCCTTCTGAAAAGTTCTCGATATCGATGAGTCTCGCCTGAAAGTGCTCAGCCCCTTGTTGTACGCGAAAATCAGTCTGCAACTCGACATCCTGGTCAGCCTCACCTTGGACATAGAACATGGTGGCGGCCCGTGCCTGTGCTCGAAGCGAATATTTGAGTGGCACGTCGAACAACGCGTTGGTCGTCACATCGTTGAGATGAAACAACATAAATGTCACCCCAAAATCGCTCACGGCTCGACCAAAGTCTTTCATGACAGTCTCAAGATCAACCTCAGCTTCTGGGGCTTGCGCTGAAACAGGAACGGAAACAATAAACGTGAACAACACCAAAGCAATTCCAATTGTCCTCATCAACAATTCCTCTCACCAGATGGGGCCGATTCCCTAGATTTTCGTTTTAGTGCTCGTGAGGATCCTACGTGATTCAAAAGCATGACGCAAACCCGACGGCTTCTCTTGGAACGACAATCACTAAGACCGACAAAAGACACGCTCATTAACGAATCTTTGCTAAAATGCCAACGTTCTCAATAAAGAACAAAGATGAGACGATTCAACCTTGCTCAAGTACAGGAGGCACGTGATGGTCTATAAATCTTACGTCTCGATGGGTGTTGTAACACTAGCGTGTGCCGTTATCGCGTGCACGTCAACGAGCGCCATAGCGCAGGATGGAACACTGAGAACGGCGGATGGTCGCCCAAATTTACAAGGCGTATGGAATTTCTCAACAGCAACGCCGATGGAGCGACCGGTCGAGTTGGCTGGCAAAGAAACACTAACCGCAGAGGAAGCGGCAGAGTGGGAGCAGCAGCTGGCCATTCAACGTGAAGGACTCGAGCCCGAAGCTGGTGACGCCCAACCGCTTGAAGCACGTGTTGGCTATAGTCTTCGCATCTGGTTTGAGTGGGGAGACTCTCTTGCGGAACGACGAACATCCCTCGTGGTTAACCCGCCAAATGGAAGAATTCCAGCCGTCCGTCCAGAAGTTGAAGCGCGTCGGGAACTCACACGCATTCTTCGAGGACGACATGCCTACGGACCCGAGGACCGAGGTATCTCCGAACGCTGCCTACTCGGATTCAACTCCGGACCACCTATGACACCGAGCGCGTATAACAACAACGTGCAATTGTTTCAAACGGCTGACCACATCGTCATCCTTAATGAAATGGTCCACAACGCGCGCATTGTGCCACTTGACGGACGCTCCCATCTTCCAAGCCAACTCCGGCAGTGGGTCGGTGACTCTCGAGCCAGCTGGGACGATGAGACCCTCGTTGTCGAGACGCGAAATTTTCTTGGTGAAACATCACTGGGAGGATCAAGCGCCAACATGCACCTCGTGGAACGCTTCACGCGAGTGAGTGCAGACGAGCTTCTCTATGAGTTCACTATCACGGACCCCACGTCTTGGTCGGGACCATGGACGGCGCAAGTGCAAATGAACCGCACCGACGAGCCGCTGTATGAGTACGCATGCCACGAGGGAAATTACTCCATGGCCAGTTCACTCTCGGGCGCCAGAGCCATGGAAGCCAGAACAACCGCAACTGACGACGGCGCACAGCCGTAACGCACTGCTGGCCTAATTAATGAAGGGTATTTTATATGAGAAACCACGACAGATTTACGTTCGTGACGTTCGGGTTAATGCTTGGGTGCCTGCTCGCCGTCCCGATGACAGCGGCGGCACAAGGCGAACACCCTAGAACACCTGATGGTCAACCAGACCTACAAGGCGTCTGGAACTTCTCTAGCGCGACCCCAATGGAACGACCCGATGCACTCGTGGGCAAAGAAACCCTCACGGCGGAAGAAGCCGCGGAGTGGGAACAAGACCTCGCCAATACACGGGCCGCCAATGAATCAGAAAATGAAAACGCCCCGTTGCAGGCACGCGTAGGGTATTCAGTGCGCGTCTGGTTCGAAGATGGAGTATCCCTAACTGACCAACGAACCGCCCTTGTAATCGACCCTCCGAACGGAAAAATTCCGCCGCTAACGGAAAGTGCCACCCGCGACCGTGCTGAGAAAGCGGCTGCACGCGAAGGAACCGGCCCACACGAGCCTACACCAGGCGGTTGGGTCGACGACCTCGGACCAACCGGATTGCAGGTTCGCTGCATCACGGGTTTTAACTCCGGTCCACCTATGGCTCCAAGTGCCTATAACAACAATGTGCAACTATTTCAGACACCTGACCACGTCGTGCTACTAAACGAAATGAATCACAACGCCCGCATCATTCCTATCGACGGGCGGGATCACATCGACCTCAAACAATGGACTGGTGACTCGCGCGGATACTGGGATGGGGACACGCTTGTCATAGAAACCATGAACTTCCTGCGTGAAACAAGTTTCATGCAAGGTGGTTCAGGACCGAAAATGCACCTAACCGAACGGTTCACCAGGGTTTCCCCAGAATCGCTGATGTATGAAGCGACCGTCAATGACCCCGAGACATGGACGCGCCCCTGGACCTTCCAAGTGTCGATGAACCAGATTGCGGATCCTGTGTACGAATACGCGTGCCACGAAGGTAATTACGCCATGGCGGTGATTCTCGCGAGTGCTATTGCGGGAGACAACAGTGACGGGTCAGAGTAACGCGATACAGTGTGACTGCGCTCGTCATCTTCATCGCGCCTGCGTGAGATGACGCAAACAAAAACGGGACGCGACCAAATGGCCGCGTCCCGTTTCTTTGTACTCGAAACAGCCCCCGTTAGCTATACATCTGTTAAGTAGCTTCGTTCTATACGGAGACCTCCTGAACTGTCACCAAGCTGCTCCGTCGGTACGCCCACCTTATCCAGCATCGTCAGCAATAGATTCGTCATGGGTGTTTCAGGCACATACTGAATATGGCGGCCTCCCCGGACACGGCCCGCGGCTCCTCCAAGTAAGAGAATCGGCAACGGCGAATGATTGTGACGATTTCCGTCCGAAAGTCCACTGCCGTAGAGCAACATTGTATGGTCGAGCAACGAGCCATCGCCGTCTGGCGTTGACTGCAATTTTTCAAGAAACTTGGCTAAGTGTTGTACATGGTAGGTATTGATTTTTGCAATCTTTTCCTTCTTCTCTGCCTTATTCTGATGGTGCGATACAGAATGATGTGAATCGTAAATATCGATCGCTGGATACGTACGATTACTCAACTCCCGCCCGATCAAAAACGAAATGACCCGCGTGATGTCTGCCTGGTAGGCCAAATGCTGCAAGTCAAACATCAGCGCAATGTGCTCCTCGAAGGTATCCGGAACTCCCAGTGGCATCGATAAGTGAGAGGGGGCCTCGAGATTGCGCTGCTCCGTTCGCTGTATCCGGCGTTCAACGTCCCGAATTGCATCGAGATATTCGACGACTCGAAGGTTATCTGCTGGACCGATGGACAATTGCAATCGATCGACATCTTCCATCACGGAATCAAGGATGCTTCGATCCTCACGCATCCGAGCCATCCGCTCTTCGGGTGTGCCACCGCTTCCAAACATTCGTCGAAATACTTTCCGTGGATCCGTTTCGACCGGCAACGGCGTGGTCGGCGTTCGCCACGACAATGTGTTCATATACGCGCAGCTATACCCACTGTCACAATTGCCGACTAAATCGATTGACTCAAGCGCTAATTCCAGCGACGCCAATTGCGTGTGCTTTCCCAATTCAGCAGCGGCAATCTGATCGGCGGTCACTCCGGCTTGAACATCCGCGCCTTCGGTTCGTTTCGCATGAACCCCACTAAGCCAGGCGGCCGTGCCACGGGAATGATCTCCGGCTCCATCGTTAAACGCATTCGCCTGTTGTTGGGCAAGTCCACTTAAGACCAAGGTTTGATTACGGAACGACTCAAGCGGGCTGAGCGTCGGTGAAAACGTAAAGTCGGTGCCATCGTCCTTTGGCGTCCAATTTTCCATATCAGCGCCATTCGGCACATAGAAGAATCCAACGCGACGCACCGGATTCGCAGCGGTTTGCGAAGTTGCAGAAAGCGCGGGCACCATCGAGTCAAGCAGCGGTAACGCCAACGTAGCACCAACGCCACGCAAAAAAGTTCGTCGCGGGTACGCCATCTTGGTGATGATCATGAAGGAATCCTCCTCATCTGAAACGGCAAGCTCTTCACAAGACTAGTAACCAGTTCTGAGAACCGGTAATTGGTTAGTGCAGCGTCACGCACGATCGCCCGTACCGTAGGGTAATCAGAGTATTCCACGCCACGGCCCAATGCATAAGTCAATAATCGCTCAACAATGACTCCAACGAACAGTTCTGGCCGCCGCAACACCGCGTCACGAAGTCCCTGCGGACCATCAAACGACAGACCACTTGGCAGTTGACCCGTTGCATTAATTTTTTGGTTCGCCGCCTCAGTCTCTCTCCACGAGCCGACAGCATCGAAATTCTCCAATGCAAATCCGAGCGGGTCCATCACTCGATGACAACTCGCACAGACCGGATTCGCGCGGTGCTCCACCATCGCTTCGCGCATCGAACGTGCGTGTCCGTCTTCGGACGTCTCCTCAAGGGCTGGAACATCAGCCGGCGGGTCTGGTGGTGGCATCCCAAGGATGTTCTCGAGTAACCACTTCCCGCGCAACACAGGCGACGTCCTGTTGGGATACGACGTCACCATCTGAATACTTGCTTGACCAAGCAATCCGCCACGAACGCTCCTATCATCGAGATCAACCCGTCGAAAATGACTACCGTAAACGTTAGGCATCCCGTAATGGCGCGCCAACCGTTCATTCACAAATGTGTAGTCGGCATCCAACAACTCCACAACGCTGCGGTTGTCTTGGATGATCGTTTCAAAAAGTAACTCGGTCTCGCGGCGCATGGCGGTCCGTAAATTACTGTCAAAGTCAGGAAAGATTCTCGTGTCGGGTGCCGCGTGAGGAACATTCCGTAAATAGAGCCACTGTCCTGCAAAATTATTCACCAGTGCCAACGCACGTTCATCACTGAGCATCCGCCGGACCTGCTGTTCCAGCACGACAGGATCTTGCAATTGGTTCTGCTCAGCCAAGCTCAGTAATTCCTCGTCAGGAAGACTGCTCCAGAGGAAAAATGAAAGGCGGGAGGCCAAGTCGAGATCACCGATCTCGAAATTAGATCCAGGGCTCCCGTCGACGGGGTCTCGCTCCACTCGAAAGAGAAAGTCTGGACTCATCAACAAACGTTGGAGCGCTCGTTGCACACCCGCGTCGAAATTCATTCCAGCATGCCGCGCCGATTCATAGAACTCCAAAAGCGTTTCGACGTCGCCCTCGGTAACGGGTCTGCGGTAGGCCCGTCGTGCAAGCGTCTCCAGGATACGCATCGCACACGCATGTTCATCCACCGAAGCCGTCGGGCGACAAAGAAACACCCGATCCCGCGACGGCGTATCTCCGACACGCGCTTGATACGGACCCGTAATGGTGACGGTGTCAACGTGAGGTAAACCCTTCGTGGCTTCGCCAAGAATCGCAAAGCTCCGGAGATACGGCAAACGCGTCGCTTCCACTTGGGATGATGGTCGCTCAAGAAACGTCACAGTGATCGATCGAGTTCCCGCCTGCAGCGATACACGCGTGCGATACACGCCCTCTGTTTGAGAATCATAGAAACGACGACGTCTGGCCGACTCTTCTTGCTCCGCCTCGTTCTCAGTTGAGTCAGCATCCTTGGATAACTGCTCCCCGACTGTGAATTGCGCAACGACCGTGCCATCGACACTCACTTCGAGTTCGTGCGGCTCTGTCAAACCCATGACCCGGCCACCGATGAAGTTCCGCTGCAAATGCACATCCACGTCATACTCACCATCAACCGGAAAATATCGATCGAGGCGAGTGCCGCCACGCGTGCCAAAGGGGAGACCATCCAAATGATAATCTTGCGTTAAGTCCGGAGGAACACGGTGGATGTATTGCTCGACCGCAGCCGTGGGATCGCCGACTGCCTGCGCACTAACTACTCGCGCCGCGTCCAAGTAACTTTCGAGTAACGTCGGCGACAGACGCAGAACATCGCCGATATTGTCAAATCCGTAACTGGCATCATCTGGCGGCAACAACGTGCTCGCATCGAAATCAAGTGCCAACAGATCACGGATGGAATTTGCGTACTCTGCGCGGTTCAGGCGGTGAAGCACCGGGGCGCGTCCAGGATGGGGCGCCGCCGCCGCGGCGGTGTCAAGTTCGAACTCCAGCCACGACACCATCTCATCGTAGACAGTGTCGGCTGGACGCGGGCGTAACAGCGGAGGCATCGTCCGAGTCCGCAATTTCCGTACGACCTTCTCCCAGAGTGCCGCGTCAGCACTGACCTCATCGAGACTCACGACGTCCAGTGCCAAGTCAGCGGTCCGAAGTCGTTCGTTGTGACAGGTCACGCAATAGCGATCGAGAACGGCCCGATACGTCGTCGAAGACGGACGTGAAACGACCGCGACCTCACCCGCTTGCTGCGCCTGTAGTCTCTCAGTCCCGGCAGTAACGGCGATTCCAACGAACCCGACGGCCATTGAACACAGATACGCTCGCCGTGCAGAACCGGCACAATGAGACGTCGGCCGAAGCCTCGCAACTATCCGGCTGAAATTCACCGATCGGATTGTCCCTCAAATGAAGACGTTTAACAAGAAAAACCTGAAGATGCGTCACCGTCTGCGTCGTTTGCCCGCGCCGACTACCGCCTGCACAATTCACATGCTATGGTTGACCCTAGGCAGTCGGTAATTCGAGTAAATAATGAGCTAACTGAGAAATATTCGATGAAACTATTTCCCGCACACTGCAGTCGACTACTCATCATGCTGCTCACCATGAGCGGCGGTATTGGAAGCACCGAACTCACCGCTACATCCGAGAATGACCGTTTTTTTCAATTGGTCAAGGAAGGGAATACATCCGCGGTCCGCGTAGCCCTAGCAACCAACAGCCGCCAGGCTCACGCCGAAGAAGTCGACGGCATGACGGCGCTTCATTGGGCCGTTCATTTTGAGGACGTCGACACCGTGACAGCGCTCATCGACGCTGGTGCCAACCCGAGCGCTGAGACCCGCTACGGCGTGACTCCGCTATCCTTAGCCAGTCTGACTGGGAACACCGCCATCCTTGCTGGGTTGCTCGAGGCTGGTGCGGATGCAAACGAAACATCCCGGGAGGGCCAGACAGTTCTCATGACCGCCGCGCGAAGTGGAACGGTCACAGCTGTGGACACCCTCATAAACCATGGCGCAGACGTTAACGCGGTGGAAACATGGCGTGGTCAGACAGCCTTAATGTGGTCGGCCGCCGAGCAACATCTTCAGGCGACGAAAGCGCTCCTCAGGCACGGCGCGAACGTTACTGCACGCTCGGACGGTGGCTTCACCTCGCTGCTATTCGCCATACGTTCTGGAGCGATCGACGTCACTGATGCATTACTCAACGGCGGCGCCAATATCAACGAAGTCGACAGTGACGGACACACGGGAGTCGTCCTTGCGATTCTGAACGGTCACTACGAACTGGCGGCCTTCTTACTCGACGCCGGCGCCGACCCCAACATCAGCACACCCGGAGGCACGGCGTTACATCACGCGGTCCGGTGGCAACGGTATGAATTCACGGACTTTTATCGCCCGCCCCCGCGACAAACAGGCACCCTCGACCTCGAGGGTTTACTCGTTCGCCTGATCGCGGCTGGAGCCGATGTGAATGCCCCACTCGAAACGCGGTTTCCACGCGCGGGAACGTTTGACAACAATTGGGGAGCACGTCCACTTATCGGCGCCACGCCATTGCTAATCGCGGCACGTGCCGGCGATGCATCCACCATGCTCTTCCTGGTGGCCCACGGAGCTAACCCCTTTGTCTCGACAGAAAAAGGCGTGACACCACTGATGCTGGCCGCGGGCATGGGGTTCACGTTTGAGCGAAGTATTGGGTCGGAATCAGAGCGGCTTGAAGCCGTCGAACTCCTCTGGAGACTCGGAGCCAACCTTGAAGCTGTGACCGACAAAGGAGAAACGGCCATGCACGGCGCCGCCCGAAGTGGAACCACAAGCGTCGTGCAATTTCTGGCACACCACGGCGCAGCCGTTGATATCGAGAGTGACGACGGGTGGACACCACTGGAAAATGCCGACGGCACGCGGAGCCATTTCAGTGACCGACCGACCACCGCCGCACTGATTCAAGACCTCCTGGACGAACGCGCACCATAGGTTGTCCGTTCACACGAAAGGCACTATGAACATCTTTCAGTTGGCGTGGCGGAACATTGGACGCAATCGACGTCGAACGATATCAACCGTCGGCGCGATGGCATTAGCATTGCTGCTATGTGTGTTGTATTCGACCCTTGTGACGGGAATGGTCAACGGCATGGAAGAAGGCGTTGTCGAAGTCGGCGTGGGTGACATTCAACTCCATGAACCCGGGTATCTCGACCGGCCGTCCATCTACGACCGCATCCAGAACGTCGACGCACTCATTGACACCATACACAGCCATGGATTCCTCGCCAGTCCTCGGCTCACCGGGAGCAGCCTGCTGGCGGCGAACGATACCGCCATTGGCGGGGCCTTGTATGGCGTTGACACCGTCCTCGATAGCCAGGTCAGCATTATTCCGGACCGTGTCGACGAGGGCCAATGGCTCGACCCAAGCGACCCGAATGGAGTCGTGGTCGGTCGACGGGCCGCACGGGCACTCAGTCTCGAGGTGGGCGACGAACTCGTGGCACTCGGACAAGCAGCTGATGGCAGCATGGCCAATGACCTGTTCACGGTCCGCGGGATCCTAAGTCCGATCTCAGACGGCATCGACCGGGCGGGCGTATTTCTGCACATCGGTACATTTCGTGACTATTTCGTCGTCCCGACCGGCGTGCATCAAATCATCCTCCGGCGCCCATCAGGAGAAGAACTCGACCCCGCGGCGGCAACCGTTGCGACACTAGTACCACATCTGGACGTCAAAACGTGGCGTCAGCTGAACCCCACATTCGCCCAGTTCATGGATGCAGCGAGCCAAGCGGTTTTCATCATCGCATTCATTCTTTACTTGCTCGTGGCAATCGTGATTGTCAATGCCATGCTGATGTCTGTTTTTGAACGCATCAAAGAGTTTGGCGTGCTCAAAGCCATCGGCGTTGGCCCATACCAAGTTGTGAGCCTAATCCTTGTCGAAACCCTCATGCAGGCTGCCATCGCGACGGCAATCGGAGCAGCCGTGGGTGGGAGCTTGGTCGGGTATTTTCAGAGCATCGGGGGCATTCCAATCAATTTCATGGCGGGCATGAGCCTGATGGGTCAATCGCTGCAAGACACCCTGCCTGTGACGTCAACAGCAGCTGCGTTAATCCTTCCGGTCATACTACTCGTCGTCTTCGCATTTCTTTCAGCAATCTATCCAGCAATCAAAGCCGCCCGGATTAGTCCGGTGGAGGCAATGCAACATCAATGAGGCATCGACAATGGCGAATGTAAATCTCAAGCGAATGGCGTGGCGAAATCTCTGGCGCCATCGACGACGAACAATCTTGACGCTGTCTGCCATCGTTTTTGGCACCTTTTTGTCGATCATAATGCAGTCAATGCAAGACATGAACTGGGCAGACATGATCCGCGTCGCGGCAAGACTCGGAGCCGGACATGTAACGATGCAACACCCCGAATACCTGGATGCACCGACGATGTCCCGGTCCGTGACAAACGTGACGCAGCTGCGAGCGGTCGCCTCGAGTCATCCAGACACCTCTCACGTTGTTGAACGCATCCCTGGCTTTGCCTTACTGTCGACCGCTCGTGAAAACATTGGCGCGGGATTTCTTGCCGTATCTCCTGAGCACGAGAGCGAAGACACGCTGCAAATTCTGGAGGCCATAACTGAAGGGGCCTTCTTCGAATCATCAACAGATTCCGGGATTATCCTCGGGGCCACGCTGGCCAACAATCTCGATGCCGAACTCGGGTCCAAAATCGTCTATACCTTGACCGACCGTGACGGGGAGGTTGTCAGTGCCTTGGCGCGCGTATCCGGAATCATTCAAACAGGAGCCAAGACCGTTGACAGCACCATTTGTTTGCTCCCCATTGATACCGTGCGGGAACTCATCGGATTCGGACCAGAAGACACGATCCAAGTGGCCTCGTTCATCGACGACCAACGGCAAAGTGACGCCGTGGCGGCCAACCTAAAAGCCGATGTGCCGGCGACAGGCGTTGCCGTGCTGACCTGGGCCGAACTCCAACCCGACCTCGCGAGTTTCATTTTGATGAAATTGGCCGGTTCGTGGTTCATTATGGGAATTGTGGGCGTCCTCGTCGCCGCCGGAATTTTCAACACGATGTTTGTCGGCGTCATGGAACGTCTTCGCGAGTTCGGGATTATGTTGGCGGTCGGCTTTACGCCGAAGCAACTCTTCCGCTTGATTATGTGGGAAAGCTCCTGGATGGCCACTGTCGGACTGGCCGGAGCTGCCATCGTCACGGTCGGACCATATTGGTACTTGTCGAACGTCGGCATCGACCTCACCGCGCTAATGGCGGGAATGGAGGCCGCAGAATTGGAAGTCGCCGGTATTGGGTTACCCAACCCCATGATGGTTGGTATCTATAGAAGCAATTTAGTCATGATTTGCACACTCGCCGTGTCCGCCGTGTTGCTGTCTGGACTCTATCCAGCCTGGAGAGCGTGCCGCACCGAACCTGTGGAAACGATCCGCGTCGGCTAAAGGAACAAAATTAGTAATGAGTAAGAATCAGAAGACCATTGTCGAATTAGAAGCAGTGGCAAAGGTATACGCGCAAGGAGACCAAGCGGTCCACGCGCTCCGTGGGATCACGATGTCCATTTCCGAGGGTGAGTTCACCGCAATCAGCGGACCATCCGGGTCAGGGAAAACAACCGCGCTAAATTTAATTGGAGCCTTAGACACGCCAACATCAGGCACCGTGCGTCTCGAAGACGCAGACCTCGGGACGATGAGTCGCCAAGCCCTCAGTCTCCTACGACGAGATCGCATCGGCTTCGTGTTTCAAGCCTATAACTTATTGCCGGTTCTCAGCGCGTACGAGAATGCCGAGCTTGTATTGGCTGTCCAGGGCGTGGCGCAAAGTGAACGCCGTGAGCGTGTTATGGATATCATGGCTCAGTGCGGTCTTGAGGGTCTTGAGGACCGTCGTCCTTCCGAACTCTCGGGGGGTCAACAACAACGTGTTGCCATCGCAAGAGCGATCGCATCCAATCCAGCCGTCGTACTGGCCGACGAACCAACAGCCAACATCGATTCGACAACGGCTAACACCTTGCTCGGAATGATGGAAACACTTAACCAGAAACAGAACATCACCTTTCTATTTTCAACGCACGACCAGCGCGTGATGGATCGTGCACGGCGGGTTATCCATTTGGTCGATGGCCAGATCGACAGTGACGATGTCCGAACCTGATACGTAGCCTCTCACGGCGACACGCCAGAAAGAAATGAAGAAGAATAAGCTTGTGACACCGTCGGTATTCTCGCGTGTCCTCGTGAGTGGATTCGGGCTTCTGCTGCTGAATTCTATCTACGTGGCAGCCCTGCCTAATCCATCACTCTGGTATTTTGTGAACGTTGGTGCACATCCGGCGCTCGGCCTAGTCCTCGCCGGCATAGTCGCCATTGCGATCCGCCAGCGCCGCTGGACACTCCCCCCGGTGTTCGCGTCTGGGCTTATGCTAATTGGCCTCGGATTGGCCCTCGGACTCGTCGTGCTCAGCATTGGTGCCACACGGGCCAATGCCACCGTGCTCTCGTTCCATATCGCCACATCCTCGTTAGGAGCGCTCCTGCTGGCGATCCACCTCTGGCGCATCGCACGCGGGACTCCGATGCTTGTCTGGGGGATGCGCGTCGGCCTCGTGACGATTGCGGTAGCTGCGACCACCGTGCCAGCCGTCCGAAGCGCATCCGACCGCGCATGGCGTGAAGCCCATCGCATCGTGAATCCTCTTGTTGTGCCATCGACCATGGACGAGGAAGGCGCAGGCCCCGACAGTCCGTTCTTTCCCTCCTCGGCTGATACGAATGTCCACGACGTCATCCCTGCGAGTTTTTTCCTGACCAGTGAAATGTGTGGCCGCTGTCATACGGACATCTACGAACAATGGAACTCATCAGCGCATCACTTCTCCTCATTCAATAACCAGTGGTATCGGAAATCCATTGAATACATGCAGGATGTCGTCGGAACGCAACCATCCAAATGGTGCGCCGGCTGCCACGACCATGCCGTGTTCTTCAACGGTCGATTCGACCGTCCGATCCGAGACCAGATCGACACTCCTGAAGCACAAGCGGGGCTCGGCTGTACCTCGTGCCACTCCATCGTGGGCGTCGGGAGTACGATGGGCCAGGGGGATTTCGAGATTGAATATCCACCACTGCACGACCTGGCGACGAGTGAAAACCCGCTGCTGGCGTGGACCCACGATGTTCTGACCTATCTCGCTCCGCGTCCACATCGAGAGACCTTCCTGAAGCCGTTTCATACCGAACAAAGTGCGGAATTTTGTTCCACGTGCCATAAAGTTCACCTCGACGGCCCCGTCAACAAATACCGGTGGGTTCGTGGTTTTAACGAATACGACAATTGGCAAGCATCCGGCGTCTCAGGCGAAGGAGCACGGTCGTTCTACTATCCGCCGACACCACAAACCTGTCGCGATTGCCATATGCCACTCGTGCGTTCCACTGACCCCGCGGCTCAAGACGGCTTTGTGCGATCACACCGATTTCCAGGGGCCAATACCGCGCTTCCCTTCGTCAACGGCGACCATGAACAACTCAAGGTAGTGCAGGACTTCCTCCGAGACGGTCAGATTTCGGTTGACGTCTTTGGGATCACACGCGTCGCAGAATCCACGCCACTCCGCCAAAGACGATCGCGTGCCACCGCGGAACCCCGCCTGTCGAGCACATTCTCGGTCGGTGAAGAGTCCATGCGATTTGGAGCACCCGGAATCTCCACGGTAGGGCCACCGAGCGAAGTGCTGGCGCCACTTGACGTCATTCCTATCAGTGTTCGACGGGGCGAATCAGTGCGCGTCGAAGTCGTTGTGCGGACCCGCAAAGTTGGACATTTTTTCCCAGGAGGAACCGTCGACGCGTTCGATGTCTGGGTTGAATTCGAAGCCGTGGATGACCAAGGGCGCGTACTATTGCATAGTGGCGCCGCCGCGGACGATGGAGCTGGCCCAGTCGACATTGGCGCGCATTTCTACCGAAGCCTACAACTCGATGAACGGGGGAACCCCATCAACAAACGAAATGCGTGGATGACCCGGTCCGTGGCCTATGTTCGTCTTATTCCGCCCGGAGCCGCCGACACCATTCATTATCGATTGCAAGTGCCAGAAACCGCAGGCGATCGCATTTTCCTCCGCGCAAAAGTCAATTACCGAAAATTTGCGTGGTGGAATACACAGTGGGCATACGCGGGCGTCCGAGACCCCTCGCAGCCAGAGCCCGACGTCAGTTCATCCTACGACGATGGCGACTGGGTGTTTACCGGGGATACGTCTGATGTTTCCGGTGAGATCAAAGCAATTCCTGACATTCCGACGACGGTTATGGCCGAAGCCGAAGCGACCTTGGCCGTGATCGACAACGATGCACCACTCCCGGATCTCACGCTTCCCCTCGACGCGTCTAGCCGAGAACGATGGAACGACTACGGCATTGGATTGCTCTTACAGGGCGACCTCAAAGGCGCCCAGGCAGCATTCCGCCAAGTCATGACGATCGAACCCGACTACCCGGATGGACCGGTCAATGTCGCACGCGCCCTGCTCCAAGAAGGCGATGTCACCGGAGCGATCCCACTGCTGGAACGTGCGCTTACACTCGAACCGACGCTGGCACGCGCGCATTTCTTTCTCGGAACGGCGCTCAAAACACTCGGGGAATACGAAACGGCAATATCTCATCTAGAACGTGCCCGTGAACAATATCCTCGTGACCGCGTTGTGCTTGGCCAAATCGGACGCATCCAATTCTTAGACCGACGTTTTGACGACGCGATCGACACCTTTAAAGCGGTTCTTCGCATCGACCCAGAGGACCTCCAGGCACACTACAACCTGATGCTCGCTTACCGCGGGCGCGGAGACATCGATGCATCCGCGCGTGAACAGGTCCTCTATGAACGCTTCAAAGCGGATGAATCGGCCCAAGCAATTACCGGACCCTATCGAAGAGCATCGCCAGAGGACAATAACGAACGTCAACCCGTGCACGAACATCGACAAATCCCAGCTTACGAGTAGCGAATCTCAGTTGAGAATGCAACGGACCCGCGGTAATGGTATGGTCCTCCCGCGGACAGAGGGTTGGCTACCGGACCAAACACACTCGAAACAATAGAGGAGAAACTCATGCAAGCGAATCAAAGACCGACGCTGTTTTACGTTCTCGTCCTTATTGCCGTATTCGGACTGGGTTACGCGGTCGCAGAATTCCAGAATACTGCTGCGCACGCCACCAGTGCCCTGCCTGGGGAAAAAGCCGCCTACCTTGTGGTGAGTTCAACGGTCGTCGACCCGGACCAAATGGCAGCCTACGGCGCAGCCGCTGGTCCCGGCGCCCAGGCCGCCGGTGTGGAAGTATTGGCTCGAGCCGAGTCTGGCAACAGTCTCCAGCTACTGGAAGGCAACTGGCCATATACCGGCAGTGTGACGCTCGAACGGTTTACGTCAATGGATGCATTGTTAAAATTCTGGCACTCACCAGAATATCAAGCGGCCAAGAAGCTCCGTGAGGGTGCACTCGACGTCGACTTTATTGTCGCTCTTGAAGCACTCGACGGGATGTCAGCAGACGAGTAAACGTCGAACGCCCACTCGTCCACCGCGCAGGAGTAGGTGATTGGACCGCTCTTGCCCGGTGGACTCGGTGGACCACATGGCATCTTAATCAATCAAGGCCTGCACGACCGCATTCTCAAAATCCCGCTGTACTTCGTAGTTGAGATTCTGGATCATCACAAGCGTAACGAGTTCCTCCGTTCGGTTGATCCACGCTTGTGTCCCATAAGCTCCAAACCATCCGAAGCTATCGTCGGGAAGACGCCACCCCGCTGAAACATGGTCCTCCATCCGTGCAACGAGAAGCCCGAATCCGAACCCTTGCTCCGGAAAGCCGAGCTTGCCATTAAACATGTCTCCCACATGATTCGACGCCATTAACTCGACCGTACGTGGAGACAAAAAGCGCTGACCATTTAATGTCCCACCGTTTGCCAGCATCTGAGCAAACTGAAGGTAGTCCTCCGCCGTGCTGATGAGTCCCGCTCCCCCAGAAAAAAAGGTCTGACTCAAAAATCTATGGGGGTCGGGGTTTCGTTCAAATCCCTGTGGAGTCGTGTTGTAGAGCGTGACAAGCCTGGAACGAAGCTTGTCTGAGGGGTAGTACGCCGTATCGTGCATGCCCAGCGGATCGAAAATGCGATGCTGAACAAAACGATCATAAGCCTCACCTGAAACAATCTCGACAATTCGGGCGAGGACATCTGGGCCGGACAACCCGCTGTAGGCCCAATCCGAGCCAGGTTGAAATTCTAGCGGCACATTCGCCAACGTAGGCACATAACTCTCTAAGGTCTCTCCCGGCATGCGCGGGGCATTTCTGACCATGCCAGACGTATGCGTCAGAAGGTCACGAATCGTGATTTCGCGATCGGCTGGCTCCGCCGAGGCACGTAACTCTTCTACCGTGGCACTCCGCGGCAGCCGTTCCGTCGCCACCATCACTTCCTTAAATGCAGGAATAAACGCCGACACACGATCGCTCAATCGAAGTTTCCCTTCTTCGATCATCATCAACACGGAAACGGCCGTCACAGGTTTCGTCATCGACATAATCTGAAACACTGAATCTTTTCGCATCGGAGCGTTCGATTCGAGATCCATCACACCATGCGCTTCAAAGTGCGCTATTTGCCCCCCACGTGCAACCAGTGTGACGGCTCCTGTAATGGCGCCCGCATCAATATGACGTTGAATCGCCTGATGAACCCGCTGGAGTCGATCGCTTGACAACCCAACGTCTTCAGGACGTCCATGGGGCACCTGTCCATCCGCGGGAATCGGCAAGAACACCAAAAGCGAGAACCCAACAAATACACGATTAATCCACGGTGACCCCAAAAATCTTCGTCCGTTCAAGGCATTCCTCATGTCAACATCTCCTTCATTACATGCTCACGCAAGTTTGAGACAAATATTCACGCTTCAACACAAAATTAACGTTTGATATCACGGATCATTGCCCACTAGCACTGTTCATGGTATGTCACACGCTACTAAGATATGTCATTCTGGTGAAAGCTTTCATGCCACAAAACAGGGAGTTGGAGATGAATTATACGAACGTCATCACATACCGGTTACTCACCACTCTTCTATTGGCCAGTGTGATTGGTTCGATTGGTCTCCAGGGACAATCATCCGCTCCGTTCGTTCCTGTGACTGATGCAATGCTCCAGGCACCAGACCCAGATGACTGGTTGATGTGGCGCCGAACCCTCGATGGATGGGGCTATAGCCCGCTCAATCAGATCGACCGCGAGAATGTGGGGACACTACGAATGGTATGGTCACGAGCGCTTGGCGCCGGACGGCTACAACAGGGCACGCCTCTCGTGTATGACGGCGTCATGTACATGCCTAATCCACGTGACGTCATTCAAGCGCTTCAGGCCGACACGGGCGATTTAATTTGGGAACACCGTCGTGAGGTACCTGAGGATCTCGACGACTTTCTGATTGCCGCCCTCGGCGATCTTAATCGGAACCTTGCGATTCATGGCACTTCCATCATTGACACCAGTATGGACGACTTCGTCTTTGCCCTCGATGCCACCACCGGCGAACTCCAATGGGAGACAGAGATTCTCGATTACACTGTAAACCCCGCTCATCAGACCTCAGGGCCGATCACCGCAAACGGAAAAATCTTCTCCGGCCGAGGATGTTCCCCTCGCGGTGGTCCAGACGCATGTGTCATTACTGCCCACGACGCGGCCACCGGCGCTGAGCTGTGGCGACGGCGTACCATACCTGCACCAGGAGAACCCGGAGACGAAACCTGGGGTGGCGTACCATTTGAGGAACGGAAGCATGTCGGAGCGTGGATGGTGCCGAGCTACGACGCGAGTCTTGATCTGGTCTACATTGGGACATCAGTCACGTCTCCAGCGCCAAAATTCATGGTCGGAGGGACGGCGAACAAACACTTGTATCACAACTCCACGTTGGCATTGGACGGCACCACCGGAGAAATTCGTTGGTACTACCAGCATCTGAATGACCATTGGGACCTCGACCATCCCTATGAACGTCTTCTCGTGGACACAGCCGTCACACCTGATACGACCACGGTTCAGTGGATCAATCCGAGACTGCGTCCAGGCGAAACACGGAAAGTGGTGACCGGCATTCCTGGGAAAACCGGTGTCGTCTATACGCTGGACCGAGAAACCGGCGAGTTCCTCTGGGCCACGTCGACCGTAACGCAGAATGTCATCAGCAATATTGATGGGGCCACGGGCGCAGTTACTGAGAACGCAGAAGTAGTATTCAACGGATTCGGTCAAGAGGTGCTCGCGTGTCCGACCCTCCTCGGTGGCAAAGATTGGGAGGCAGGAGCCTACAGCCCGCTCACCAATACGATGTACTACCCACTGCGTAATTCCTGCGCCCGGATGATGGCCACAGATGACGGTTCCCTGTATGGCTTGTCGGTGCGCACGCAAATTGCACCTGGAACCGACCAAGTGGGTACCGTTCGCGCCATTTCTGCAGAAACGGGTGCTACCGCATGGGTCTACGAACAACGCGCCGCGACGACATCACTCGTCGCGACGGGCGGAGGACTGATCTTCGGGGGAGACACCAATGGCCGTTTCCGTGCGCTAGACCACGAAACTGGAGACGTCCTGTGGGAAATCAACCTCGGATCGTCCGTGACTGGATTTCCGATTACGTTCGCCGTCGATGGGCGCCAGTATGTCGCCGTGAGCACCGGAAACTCCCTGACCACAACGAGTTTCAATCGTCTAACGCCAGAAGTGCGACCCAGTAACGGAAACAACCTCTTCGTCTTCGCGTTACCCGATGCGAACTAAGCCATGTCATCCAAGCGACGGGCAGACGAAAGTACTACGGGGCGGCGAACCGGGCAATTCGATCACCACCACCAACACCGCCAACCCAAATCTCATTACCCACTTGCAGCGCAACGGTTCCGAGAATCAGAAGGTCATTCGATGGATAACGAACGATCTCATTCGCCGTGAGCTGTTCGGGATCGACGAGCGCTACACGCGACGTAACCCCACTGCAATTTCCTTGACCGAGACAAGAAAAAATGGACTCCGGAGTATCGCCCCGATGTCCCGCAGCCAACAACGCCCCATCCGGTGACCACCGCACATTGTCAATATGAAAGCCAACATTCACCGCCTCAATCTGGACCGGCGTCTGTCCACGGGAAAGCCGAATCAGCGACTGCGTTCCCCATCCGCCAATGTAGAACCATCGTCCGTCCGCTGAAGCCTCTAGACCATTGGGCCCTTCCGTTTCACTCCCTGGAACCTCCATCCAGCCAGAAGCCGGTTGCCATTCCCATAGTTGCCCAACCGGGCGCTGAAAGTTCGTCACAGCAAACGCCCCATCCGGCAAAGCGGCTACCGAGTTCAGGCTCACCGATTCAGGGGCGACAACACAACCCACCCACACGACACTCGGACTGGAAGATCGAGCATCTAACTCAAAAACTTCCACCGCTTCACGAGCCCCATGTCGCACCACATAGAGGGTATGGACGCCATCGTCGCCAGGTCGCAAGCTCAAGCCGTGCGGTCTGAACTGGCCTGTAACAGGACCCGGACAGGCTCCGTACATCTCCCTGTCGTGACGCGGTTGAGCGGACTCAGTCGGGTAGAGCGCCACAGAAGTGTGATCCTGACTATCAGTAAGGTAGAGAAACCCATCATCTTCCATACTAGACACGACAATCCACGGGGTCTCCGGAACGGCTATGAGGTCCTCCGGACTCACCGGTCCGCACACAAACGAAACATCACCATCAGGGCTGCATTGCGCTGCGCTCGATCCGGTGACACCCAACAAACTCCCTACAGCCACCACTGATACCACTACCACCTTAAGATTCATGTCATTCTCCTCGTTACTGACAAACCGCATCACTCTTAATTTCTCGATCCCACGACACTGTCCTCTGGTGTTACGCTCGGCACATGGCAGGGTTTGCCGTCAGCGTTATTCTTAATATTCGTCATACCCTTCAGTTAATTCAATAAATACGCCGGAAGGATCGGTAATAAAAGCAATCTTCAATTCGACACTTTCAACTTCTCGATATGACACATCGAACTCAATCCCCATCGCCGCCAATTTCTCGCAAAAGGCTTCAAGGTTGTCGACCTCGAAACCGATGTGGTCGAGAGAACGGCCTCTTGTCCCAACGGGCTCTGGATTTTGTCCGGCTCCGAAACTCATATTCATTCCTGGCACATCAGTTGTGGTTTGAATCCGACCTCGAGGCCGTGTATTTAGAGCGAAGACTTCGTTATACCAATCGAGCAAGCCCTCAAACTCAGGCGTGAAAAAATGAATATGATAGCCAGCCACTTCGACGTGCAGTGAAGGGTCCTCTTGCAGTTCAACCCAGACCTCGTCCGGTGCCATCACATACGCATTCGGCATACCCTCTGCACCTGTAAACTCTGGGCCCACCTCCAAACCAGCCGCTCGCCATTTGTCAAGGAACGCCGAAAGGCTGCGTACTTTGAATCCAAAGTGATCAAGGACTGAGCCCTGCATGTCTCCTGTCGGCTCTTGTTCGGTCAAGGCGATCAAAAAGTTAGGTAATCGAACCGCAGTCAACGGTCCCTTCTGGACCACGGTCCCACCAAAATGGTCCACCCAAAGCTTTTTGTGAACCTCAATGTCAGCAACGTTCAAATGAACATGCCCGTAGGTAATACCATTCTCATTCGGTGAAGCAAGCTGAGCTATAGCCGGCGAGGACAACGAGCAGGCAACGGCGATAATCGATAACATTCGCATAGTTGATTCTCCTAGGTAACGAACTGAACAATACTGCAGACAGGACGCATTTCCGTATCCCTTTAGCGCGAGTCATCTCGACGACTCTATACATTATCTCTGCTTTTTAACCATCCACACCGTGCCAATTTTCAACCGAGTCAATCTTCGTGAGATACCTGAAGCTGATGTGGACTATGCTATTCCTGGATGGAACTCTTAGCAAAGTTTTTCGTAGGCCAAATCGTGCACCACAAGAAATTTGATTATCGGGGAGTAGTCTTCGATGCAGACGGCACGTTTCAGGGCTCCGACGAGTGGTATGACGTCGTCGCTCGCTCCAAACCGCCGAAAGACGAACCCTGGTATCACGTGCTTGTCGATGGCGACACAAAGGCGACTTACGTCGCAGAGCGACATCTTGAAGCCGATGTCCAATGCGAACCCATTCGGCACCCCTTGCTCAGTAAACTCTGCGGCGAATATCGGGAGGGACGCTACACCCCAACACATCGACTCCAGTAGGGACCCTGCTTCACCACGTGGCGTGAGAGGATGCTTCGGAATACTGTCCGCAAGAACTATGAGAACAAAAATTGCTCAGCACACCAGATGGCATTATGGTGCGATCACCGCCTCGATCATTATTTGTGCGCTTAGCAGCGCGATTACAGTAGAAACTCAATCGAACCAAACAAGTCGGGCGCAAAGACCGATCTCGTCTGACGTTCCGCGCTTTACGGTTGACCCGTTCTGGCCGGCACCACTCCCCGACAACTGGATCTTGGGGCAAGTATCTGGTGTAGCGGTCGACGACCAAGACCATATCTGGATTGTTCACCGTCCGCGGACTCTTGACGCCCGACAACGTGGAGAAGAAGGCATCTGCTGTGAACCTGCGCCACCGGTAATTGAATTCGCACAGAACGGCACTGTCCTACGTTCCTGGGGAGGGCCAGGTGAAGGATTTGAATGGCCAGACAGCGAGCATGGAGTGTATGTCGACCACGAAAATCATGTTTGGATTGGTGGAAACGCCTCTACCGACTCCCACGTTCTAAAATTTACCGCCGACGGTGAATTTCTCCTGCAAATTGGTCGCGCCGGACAAAGTGGTGGAAGCAACGATACCCAAGACTTAGGGCGCCCGGCAGGAATTACAGTTGACCCACAATCGAACGAGGTCTATATCGCCGATGGTTACGGTAATCGTCGCATCATTGTTTTTGATGCCGAGACCGGGGCGTACAAACGCCACTGGGGAGCATACGGACATCCCCCTAGCGACGTTGAGTTAGCACCGTATTCTCCCAACGCTGACCCTATCTCTCATTATCGAAGCCCAGTTCACGATGTCGCGGTAGCAACAGATGGATTCGTCTATGTGGCAGACCGAACAAACAATCGCCTCCAAGTCTTCGAGAAAGACGGAACGTTTGTTCGTGAAGCATTCGTACGTAGAGAGACCCTAGGAAGCGGCTCTGTTTCTGGTGTCACATTGTCCGTCGACGCCGAGCAGCGTTGGATCTTTGTTCCCGATGGCACAAACAACGTCGTATGGATTCTTCACCGAGAATCGCTCACAATCGCTGACCACTTCGGGCGCCTCGGCAAGTACGCGGGTCAGTTCTACCGACTTCACAACCTAGCCATCGACTCGCGTGGGAATCTCTACTCCACCGAGGTTAATGTCGGTCAGCGAGTTCAAAAATTTGAACGGATCCGAGTTGCGGAAGCATTTCCCTAGAAATAGAATGCCTTCCGCCAGATTGTGGTGGTGAACTAACCGCGTCATAACCGATCAACAGGCTCTGTATTTCGTCAAACTTGCCTCGACGAAATTAGTCATTTATCACCATCATCACGGTCTCGGTCGAGTCGAGCGAAGACCCATAATCCAAAAACGATGAATCCCAGAACAACGGACCCAGTCGAGACGATGGCAACCAGGTCGAGAGTGATGTCTGTTTCCATTCCGATCTCCGATCCTATTAGGGACCACCGCCATTTGCTGTTGCCCTTGTCTACAAACCGATTCGCCCAGTTTGGTCATTCGGACAGCAGCCACGACACCAGGTTATGACCCCTGCACGCCATCATACTCGTTCTACTTCTCGGCGCACTAGAACGTCACGCGTGACGTCAGCAAAGGAACAATCACCGCATAGCGCGACAACACGCTCTGGAATCGCGGTCCCATTCGGGCTTACGGTCGCTTTAGTGCTCCTTTTGTTTGTCCCTCGAGTCCACGCGAACACGACGCTCACAATTTCGTTCGGTGGTACCGCGCTAGCATTGTTCCTATGGCAAGCCAATATTCTCGCGAGGGCGAAGCGGAACCGTATTGTTCATTCTCTTAAAGTAGTCCTTCGGCCTCAACATTACGTTCAAGCAGCGGTCCAGTTGTCTGTTTTTCTTTATTGGGGTTGGTACTGGCGACCCGTCTACGATCATGCCTCATTACTTCTGGCGCAATTGCTCTTTGCCTATGCTTTTGACATGCTCCTCGCGTGGTCACGAAGGGCTCAATACACAGTGGGCTTTGGGCCATTCCCAATCATCTTTAGTACAAACCTTTTTCTATGGTTCCGAGACGACTGGTTCTTCCTGCAGTTTCTGATGATCGCAGTGGGATTCCTGGGCAAGGAATACGTGCGATGGCTCAGAGAGGGCCGGTACGTTCACATCTTTAACCCTTCCGCATTTTCCTTAGGCTTGTTTTCTCTCGTCCTAATCGCCACGAGTTCGACACACCTGACGTGGGGAGAAGAAATCGCGACGACGTTAAGCCTTGCTCCCCACATCTATCTGTTCCTGTTTCTCGCTGGCCTCATCGTGATGTACTGCTTCGAAATTACGCTGGTGGCGGGCGTCGCCGCGATGATGTTATTCGGCTTGAGTGCAGTATACGCCGCAGCAACCGGCGTTCCCTATTTCATAGACTCTGAAATTCCTACCGCTGTGTTCCTTGGTCTGCATCTGTTGGTTACCGACCCGTCGACATCGCCACGGACTCAGCTCGGAAAAATTCTGTTCGGGATGATCTACGGTCTAGGTGTGTTTTGGCTTTACGCACTCCTTGGCAGCCTTGGCGTTCCGACCTTTTACGACAAATTACTTGCCGTGCCGCTTCTCAACTTGAGTGTGCGTTGGATCGATCGACTAGTGGCAGTAGTGCAGTTAAATCGAGCTGTAAGCATCCTGAACGGACAGCTCATTCATTCAAATACGAACGTGCCCCACATAGCAGTCTGGGTCGTCATGTTTATCGCGATGACAGCCCTCGGTGCCACTGACGGGCGCCACCGTGGCGACAGCGTTCCATTTTGGGACCGTGCATGTCTCGAAGGACGACGAAATGCCTGCACCCAATTGCTTCAAATCGAAGCCTCTTACTGCGCAGACGCGTCCGCTTGGTCATGCAACGAACTCGGCCGCCATTACGTCGATGGCAAGATTGTTCAAGCAGACAAGGAACTCGCACTCGAGTTCTTTGGGCGCGCGTGCGAACTTCGATTTCAACCAGCTTGTCTCAATCTACTGACCCGAACGAGCACATTCCAAGCAGACCCAAAATCACTAGATCTAAGACTCCTACTTCGCGAAGGTGGACCAAACCTATTAGACATGCCGGAGGATAAACTGCAGATCAGAGCCTGCGAGCACGCCTGGGATTTTGCGTGTGGTGAGGATTTGCAATGAACGCCAGACAGTTCCCATTAGTGGTCGCGTTTAGTGTCATTCCAATGGTCGTTGGCTGGGCGGCATGCAGCCAGTTCGAGACAGAAGAGTCTTCAACTTCCCTCGCAAATTCGACGGGTCTACGGGATACTACATTCCACCCAGATCTATGGTTTCTTCCTGATGAGGAACTTCTGGGATTCGTCGAAATTCCCGCCGGAGCATTCATCATGGGAAGTGATCCTGGGGTCGACCCACTGGCATTCGAGAACGAGCGCTGGGCACCGGACCAAGCACAGGGCACAGTGGAACTCCCGACGTTTTACATCAGCCGATTCGAAGTCACCGTCGGACAATTTCGCGCTTTCGTCGACGCCACTGGACACAGTGTCGCACGGGATACATTTAAGAAACCATTGGACCATCCGGTCGCGTCAATTTCCTGGCCTGATGCACTCGCCTACTGCCGCTGGCTTGAAAACACTCTAAAACGCTGGTCTAACACCCCAGTGTTGCTCCGTCAATTCCTGCAGGACGGCTGGCAGGTGACACTTCCAACGGAAGCACAATGGGAAAAGGCTGCTCGCAGTACGGACGGACGCATCTACCCTTGGGGCAACCAACCTGAACCAAGACGTGCAATCTATGGCGAACAATCGGGGCCAGGCCCGGCTGGAAGTATGGACTGCAGCCAATGCGCCAATGGGTTACATGACATGAGTGGAAACGTCTGGGAACTTACGCAGAGTCCGTACCGCCCATACCCCTACGTAGGTCGTCCCAGTCAAGAGGACCTGAATGTTGACGCACTCTTCGTCATGCGAGGCGGTTCGTTCCTAGATCGAGAAAACAACATACGTACTGCCACACGAGGTGGCGCCGACCCTGGCGCCAAACGTCCGTTTATCGGCTTTCGTGCGGTAATTTCTCCCCCCTAGCGAAACACGTCATCACTTCTCAAACCGTGACCTTTTGCTGGGACAGAAGTCACATTGACCTGTTGCAAGAATTAGCCGCGCCACTGCTGCACGGTCATGCCATTGCCAGCGACGGTCCAGATGGCAGCTGTTCTCCGCCTGTCAGTTATTCTAGTAAGACTCAATCAAGCTAATCGAGGAGTAACTGCATGCCAAATCGTTACTGGCTGATGAAGTGTGAGCCGGCCGCCTACACGATTCATAACTTGTCCCGCGATGGCACAACCTGTTGGGAAGGCGTTCGAAATTACCAAGCTCGGAATTTTATGCGCGATGAAATGACCGAAGATGACGACGTCCTTTTCTATGCATCAAACGCCGACCCGTCTGGTGTCACAGGACTCGCCAGAATCACAAGAGCTGCCTACCCTGATCATTACGCCTGGAAAACTGGGCACAAATATTTCGACGCCCGCAGTACAAAGGCCAATCCCGTCTGGTTTATGGTGGACATCGGTTTCGTGGAACGATTTTCGCACACGATCCCACTAGGCACCCTAAAACTCACAAGAGGTCTCGAACAAATGATGGTGATCAAAAAAGGGAGTCGCCTGTCCGTCCAACCGGTAACCAGAAAAGAGTTTTCTATCGTTGCCAAACTCGGGCGCACGAGCAACCGCTAATCAAGCCACAGTCCGGACCGAGGTGTCACACTGAGTGACGCCTCGGTCCGCAGTCAAAGTGGACCCACTACTGTCCCTGCGTTGGAGTCTTGGTCAGCGCACTTACGATTTTTCGAGTCAAGTCCCATCGATCGAAGCCCTGACGCCCGTAGTCGAGACCTCGTCGCACAATGACGAGGTCGTGCGAAGGCACAACAATCGTGTACTGCCCTCGATTACCGGATGTTGAGTAGGCATCACTTGGCACATCGGTCCGGTCGTCTGGCACCAACCACCATTGGCCACCATAGAAATTTCCGCGAGTCTCGGTAGCAGGCGCCGGCGTGCGTACAAAGTCAATCCACTCTTCAGAGATTAACCGCTCCCCATCCCACAAGCCACCTTGCAAATAAAGCAGACCGAACCTTGCGAGATCACGTGCATTGGTATACACCTGACTGCTGAGCACAAAATCGCCAAAACGGTCGGTACTAACGAGCGTGTTACGCATACCAATACGATCAAGAAGCGCGCGTCTCGGAAATTTACGATAGCTCTCGTCACTGCCAAGGGCTTGCTTCATAGCGTAGACCGCCAGCAATGTGTCGTAGTTTTCGTAGTCCCAGTTGCTCCCTGGTTCTCGAATCAAAGCGCGACTTCGTGCCCCAACGACGGAACTCGCCCCCGCCCAGTAAGACAAACCTGAGCCAATTGCGTACTCATGGCCCCTGTTGTCAATGCTCTCCAGTCCACTCGACATATTGAGGACATGCCTGAGGGTAATAGACTGCCGAGGGTCACCTCCTGGAACATTGGCCGGAAAAAACTCGAACCCGAGTGGCTCATCGAGCGACAGTCGCCCTTCGTCAACCAACATACCAATCAGCGTTGACGCGATGCTTTTCGCCGTTGACCAAGTCCTCGTCCGTGTGGTCATATCCACACTTGGCGCATAGCGTTCGTGAATGATGTCACCTCTATGCACAACAAGAAGACTGAGGGTCACCTGCTCTGGAGACTCTCGGTCGAAAGACCAATCTGAGGCAGACTGAAGTGCCACAGTGTCGATATACGATGGCAGTGGTTGCGGCGTCACACGGTCGCCATCTGGCCATAGCATGTCGGACGGGGTCCCGGAGGGTTGAGCCATCTCTAGCACCGGTAAACCATCAATGTCTGCGAGAGTCTGGTCGGGCGCCAAAATAACACACCCGATTCCCTCTCGAAACGCCGCCCGCATCTGTGGCGTAGCACTTCCAGGGGCACCCACAGTAACTGCTCGACGCGTATCGTCCACCTGATAATTACCACCCTTAGGCGTCCCAACCGGATTAGGCAGGAATGCCAATTCCTGTCTGAATACCTGCTCCAGCGTACGATTTGAGGTAAACAGCCCATTGCACATAAAGATTGCCTGCTGCCCGTAGCGAACCATCGCCCGCTGCGGGCCCCAGTAGTCATACGCCTCTATCTGCTTAAGTTCTTGCGCAGACACTGAGCCGCCCACCAAAAGCATAAATGCAATGAGTGCAATATTAATTTTTCTCATCAGGATCTCCTTTGCTGGTAGCGTCACCATGACCATCGAACCCATGCCAACTGGAGTGCAGAGTGAAGATTCGAAGCAGCTATAAATTTTCTACCCTTAATAATCTGAGGCCCGAAGCGACGCCCGGATGATTTCACGGTCATTGCGATGGACGACATGGCCGTTCGCATATGCGGGGTGTGACCAATTCACGATCCGTTCCGCAATACGGCCATGCGGCGTGCGATTGCCGGAAGTTGACGTTGGCTCAATGAGTCGCGTTCGGCTTAACTCAACATATCCATTCGGCGTAAATTGCGCCAACATTAGGAACCCGTCATCGTTGTTAACGAAGTAACGATCACGGTGTTGTACAAGAAACGCTGTACTCCATCGTGCCTGGGCAGTCATGTCCGGACTCATCCAGAGTCGCTTTCCCGTTTTGGCGTCCAGTCCTCGGAGTTCACCATAGCTGTCAACCCCGTACACGTGATCGCCAATAATGATGGGCGTTGTCACCATCGCATGAATGGTGTCAGTCTGTTCAGGAAGTTCACTTCGACTCTGCCCCTGCCATAGATGGGTCGCTGCAGGACGGTCTTGACTTAATCGCATCATCATCGAGCCATTGAAGAATTGTGACACCAGGAGGTAGTCACCACTGCGAACCGGTGTCGCCACCGTGACGCCCATAGACACATCCCATGGCTGCTCCCAGTAGACCTCACCCGTCTCTGGATTAAGCGACGCTAACGCCAACGGATGCCAAACAATCAGCTGCCTCACGCCACCGGCTTCATAAATCACTGGCTGCGCGTAGCCCATTTCAGAACCTACTTCAATAGCTCGCCAAAGTTCTTCCCCGGTTCGCTTGTCAAATGCCACAACAAGAGCATCCGGTTCACCACCGACGACAGCGATAAGACGATCACCATCCACGAGCGGAGCACTCACTATGCCCCATACTGGAACACTCGTGTCGTAATCAGCTACGTAGTCTTTTTCCCAGACCACCTCACCAGTTTCAGCCTCGAAACAGAAAAGCCGACCAGTTCCTCCGACCACGTAAACGCGATCCCCATCTACCGTTGGCGTCGCACGAGGACCAACCGCATAGCTGAACGACAGCATCCGATAACTCGTAGGCCACTCATGTGTCCACAGAATCTCTCCCGTTACCTCATCTAGTGCCAACGCGCGTTCGGTACCATCAAGTGTGCGTGAATCGGAGTCTTCAATCCAGTCAGAGATATACACGCGACCGTCTGAGACGGCAGGACCTGAATAACCACCTCGAATGGATGTCCTCCACGTCAGCTTAAGCTGCTCCGGCAAAGCTTCCACGATTCCTGTTTCGTTCCAAACAGCAAGACGATCCGTGCCACGCCACTGAGGCCAGTCTTCGGCCGGCACCGACGCGCTAAATGATGTCAGAAACAAAGTCAGCGCCCCAAGATACGCAAGAGATTTACACTGCTCTAATTGCCGTTTCCTCACGCTGACATCCTCTCGGTCTTGCCTATTGATCATCCCCAGAGCCTGCCGCAGCTTTTCGCATGTCCTCTTCGAGAATCCGCGCACCTCCGAGGATGCCCTGAAAGGAATAGTTCGCTTCATGACAGGCATATTCATAGACGCGGTCTTGACTCGCCGGCCAGACGTACTCACCGCCCCACGGCGCAGTCCACACTGTCGGGTCATCCACTGTGAACTGATACAGCAAGGTACTCTCATCGAGGCGTGTGAATCGCTCGACAACATGCAGATTCCTTGAGGCGCCGCCAAGCGCAGGAGAATCGTTAAAGTTTGTCGTATCCACCACCAACGTGTCTCCATCCCATCGACCAATCGAATCCCCTAACCAATGTCGAATCTCTGATGGAACATGCTCTTGGTTCATCCTCACAATACGTGCATCATGGACCATTTCAACAAAGATCAGCACGTAGTCATCCGTCTGGACAATCTTCTTCAAGTTGTTATAAAGAACGGGAAGCATTGGTGGTCCACCAACTGAACCGAACCCAAGAAGACAACGTTCTGCTAACGGCCTGATTTCCGGATCATCGTATGGACCCGATGCGTTTAAGTCATCAGCCAGCCACCAAGCGGTACCTGTATTAGGTCGAAAAAACGTAGCCCGCTGCACAGCAGTAGACCGTGCCTTATCTGTCATTGGTGGACGACGTCCATTGGGGGGATTCGTAATGATCGATGTGCGCCACTTCCCATCCACCTGAAATACATCAGTCCCACGATCAATCCAGAAGCTGTTGTAGCCACCAACGTTACCGGCGGCCCCCGCGGACCCATCGCCTCCGGCTGGTGGCGCGACGCGGTCAGGGTCACCGGCTTCTGCTGTGAAGTTCCCACCCCGTTCGTCCGAACCAGCCGCACCAATCCCAAAAAACGCTCGAAGGGCGGAAGGGTCAGCCTGTACGGTAGCCGCCTCTTCACTTGTGAGTGCGGGACGATCCCCGAAACGCTCAGGCCTTTGTAAAGGCGTCAATGTCGCCGTATCAAATGTTCCTGACAGATCAGGTCGGCCACTTGGCGTTCGCAAGATATCGTCCTGCGCAACAACCTCAGAGGGGAAAAACGCTAACAAAAACCCAACGGCGCCTACTACCTGTCGACTCAGCATCAAAAACTCCCTTGTGGAAAATCAAGAAGCCCTATCTCTGGGCATCAGCCGTACGTTCCTGCTCTCTCGCCCCCGCTAGAATATTGTAAAGACCATAGTTTCCTTCATGACATGCATACTCATAGACCGGATACTCACTCTGCACCATAGGAATTCGATAGGTCCATGGTCTGTCCCAAGCATTCGGGTCCTGAACGGTCACTTCGTACATCAACGTGCCATCTGAAACCCGAGAAAACCGTTCAACTAAATGAAAATCAGCAGTGGTCACCCCACCACGAAAACTTGTCTCACGCAGGAAATTCGTAGTCTCAACTACCAACGTATCACCTTCCCAATGGCCGCGGGAATCCCCCATCCATTGCCGGAACTCATCCGGCAAATGCGGCCGGCCATCAAGCGGAACAACACGGGCGCTGTGCACCATTTCATTGAACAAGACCACGTGATCGGCCGTTTGAACTACCTGCACGTTCTGGTTATAACCACCAGGTGTCATGGGTGGTCCAGAGTTGAAACCCAACAGGCACCTAACCGCGAACATCCCGGGGCCAAGGTCCTCAACGAAGCCACCATAAGTAGGCGAATGCCTATCGACACCCTCGCGCGCTTCTCGCTCCGCCGAACGCTCGGCCTCCGCAACTGAAGTCAGAGGCGGTACTCGTCCATTTGGGGGATCAATCACCAAGGACGTCTGGTTCGTTTCGCTGACTTTTTCACCTGGATCGAACCAGAATTGATTGTAGTTTCCCACGCCGTCAGCCGGTTCCTGATCATCCCGTACAGCAAAAGCCGCTAATCGATCTGCTTCAAATTGGGCGGCTTCTTCTTCGGTAAAGAACGCCTGCTCGCTCAATTCTTCAGCCCTCTCAAATGGAGTCAACGTGCGAAAATCCCAGACCCCGTTTAAGTCTGGCGTTCCCCAAGACGTACGGGGTATATCACTTCCAGATTCCTGACCAGCGATAGGTGCTGAGAAAACAGCCAGCACCACAATTGTCAATACGGCAGACACAACCGGGAACATGCGATCCATTACGTGACCTCCCTTTTTCGTAGAGTCAAAGAATCTGACTCAAAACACTGACCAATCCTATCGCTCCTTCACCGCAGACGCCATCTTTTCGAATAGTTCCATCACTATTTATTCCTATCTCCATTGGTTCTAAGATGTAAACATGAACTGCAGACGAGGACTTGTCTGTCGGTAAAGTGGATTACGGCAAGTATGACGGATTCACAGCGACTACCTGTAAACCTCCGGAAATCCAGGGTGGCCCGATGGTCACACAGAGACCCAATCGAGCAAGGGAATCCATTTCCCAAACACGACGATTTGTATCACGAATGGGAAATGGCGACTCGATTGGCGATGGCGGCGTTAGACACCTACGATGCCCAATTAGCACCATCAGACATGGGGCCCTTTGATGCGAACACCTATCGAGAAAGGCTTGTCGCGCTCGCCGTTACGAGATTTGACACTTGGGCTCAGCGTGGCAAGTCAGTGATTCGGAGTCAATCCATGCTCAGAGACTATGAAGACTGGCTGACGAAGTACTCAGAAAATTGGCTAATCTACGTCGCCGACACCTGCCCGCATGTGAACGCAATCCACGTCCTTCGACAGCGGTTAGCCAAGCATGTTAAACGATGGATACTCGAGGCTCGCACACAACTAAAGTAACGGCTACGATTCGTAGTACTGTTTGTACATTCCTCGTCGAAACAGCCAACCTCCTAACGGTCCGAGCCATCCCAAGACGTAGTACATGTAGCCAAGGTCCATGAGTTCAATCAAATTCCCATCAATGTCTTTTGCAAAAAAGAATGAATGGCCGCGTGGTGATCGTTCCGGACGGCTCACGCATTCAACACCCTTACTAATCAAATAGTCGTACCATTTCTTTGTATTTCGAACGTTAAAAGAAATATGCGTTAACCCAACACGATTCCATGGAATATCAACCGTTGGTACGCTTGGTTGAAACTCAAATATTTCAAGAACCGTACCGCCGGGGACCCGAATCCAACCCACCTTACAACTCGGCCGGTCCGCTTCAACCCCAAAGAAAGTTCTAACACGGTCGGAGGGTTGGTCCGCCACACCAACCAACGGACACCGGAACACAT